>ODAI013537347.1_pt1 | contig 10180 bp, 5 predicted proteins | sample 1539321 | NCBI WGS metagenome assembly ODAI01 (sample SAMN02144231, study PRJEB22623) | gut metagenome | biome: sheep rumen | host: Ovis aries | place: New Zealand | reverse complement strand
GGATGTGACCACACCCGGACGACATTTGTTTTCCGTGAGCGGATTTTCTTCGGTCAGGCTGGAGTCTCCGGCGTCTGCCGGGGCTGCTTTGATTCGTGGGTTCCCCATACAGACGGGCCACCTGCTCAGTTTTTACGGGCCGGGGCCTTTCCGTACAGCCAGGTGCAGCCATCGTTCACGCCCGACACGATTTTCCGGTATGCCTCCATAAAGCCGGAGGCCGGGTGATCCGCGGGACGGCTGATCTTCTGAAGCCGTTCCCGGAGCTCTTCGTCGCTCACCTCAAGGTGAATGCTGCGGCGCTCGATATCGATCTCGATCATGTCCCCGTTCTGTACCGCGGCGATGGGGCCGCCGTCCCATGCCTCGGGCGTGACGTGGCCGATGCACGGCCCCCGGGTGGCGCCGGAATAGCGTCCGTCCGTCACCATGGCTACGCTGGTGTGCAGCCCCATGCCCACCAGCATCGCCGCGGGGATGGACATCTCCCGCATCCCGGGTCCTCCCTTCGGTCCCTCGTAGCGGATGACCAGCACGCAGCCGGGCCGGATCTCCCTGTTTGCCATGGCTGTCCGGAGATCGTCCTCGGAGTCAAAGCAGACCGCGGGGCCGCGGTGATGGAACATTTCCGGCACCACGCCGCTCTTTTTCACGAGACATCCGCCGGGCGCCAGGTTCCCGTACAGGACCGCGTAGCAGCCGTCGGGATACAGCGGATCTTCACAGGTATGGATGATCTCCGGGTCCACCGGCCGGGAGAAGCTGTCCAGGAAGGATCCCACCGTACCCCCCATGGCCAGGGCGCATTCCGGATACAGGTACCGCCGTATGGCCTTCATGGTGGCTCCGACGCCGCCGGCCTTGTAGTAGTCATAGAGATTGTATCTGCTGCTGGGCTTGAATTTCGCGACGCAGGGCACCTCCCGCTGGATCTCGTCAAAGCGGGCCAGGTCCATTTCGATCCCCATGACCTTCGCCAGGGCGCAGATATGAAGCTGGGCATTGGTGGATCCCCCCGTCGCCGCCACATGGCGCAGGCCGTTGATGATGCTCTTCTCCGTCACGATGTCCCGGAAGCGGAGCCCCTCCTTTGTCAGGGAAACGATGCGTTCCCCCACGGTCCTCGCCATGCGGTACTTCGCGCCGGAGCAGTAGAGCATGGTGGTGCTGTCGATGGGACAGACGCCGATCACCTCCGCGAACACGCCCATGGTATTGGCGGTCCCGTACATGGAACAGGTCCCGCAGGAATAGCAGATGTTCTCCCGGAAGCGGGTGAAGGTCTCCTCGTCGATCTTTCCCACGTTGCGGGATCCGATGGACTCCTTCAGGTCCGGCGTCACATAGGTCCCCTCCGGCGCGTCATAAGGGACCATGCTTCCTGCGGTCAGGAACAGGGAAGGCCTGTTCAGCGCCGCCGCCGCCATCAGCATTCCGGGGACGATCTTGTCGCAGCTGCAGAGAAAGACCATGCCGTCAAAGCCGTGGGCCCTGGCCATGGCTTCAATACTGGAGGCGATAAGGTCCCGCTGGGGCAGGATGGTATGCATGCCGTCCCCCTGTGCCATCCCGTCGCAGGGCGCGGGCACGTTGAATTCCGCCGGGACGCCGCCGGCTGCCCAGATGCCTTCCTTCACATACGAGGCCAGCTCCCGGAGGGGACGGTGTCCGGGATTCACGTCCGTATAGGAATTCGCGATGCCGATGACAGGCTTTTTCAGATCCTCCGTGCGGTATCCGCAGGCATTCATCAGTCCGACAAAATACCCCTCCTGGGGGTTGTCCGGGTTCCGGTTTCCTTTCCACTGTTCCATGACGTTCCTCCTCAGATCCATGCTGCATGGTTTTCATCAATCTAAAGTATAAAACAGATTTTTATCCGGATAAAAGCAAATTCTGTTTCCCGGACAATACTTTTGCTTAATAAAAAGGCACCCTCTGAATCGCTTCAGAGAGTGCCCTTCCGTTCCGCAGACGTCATCATTTGATCCGGTATCCTGAGATGTCAAACAGGGCTTCATTCAGACTGCCGTCGATGGAATGGATGGTATACAGTGTTTCCCCGAGATCGGCATAACCTCCGTAGACCGGCGCGCCTTCGATGTAATACACCAGTCTGCCGTCCTCCGTGAAGCAGAAAGCGGCTTCCGGCTCATATTCCGTTGCCGGGAAGATCTCCGCCGCATAGACGGAACCGTTGATCTCCCGGGTTCCCGTGGTGCCGCCGCCCTGTTTGAGCTTCTTGAAAATGGCCATATAGATGTCATCCATGAGAATGATCCTGTCACGCACGGATTCCGAGTAGATCTCCGTGACCAGGTCTGCGGTCTTGTCCTCCGGATACAGGTTGTAGACCTTCCCGTCTTCGACGTAAACCACCTTGTTCGAGGAATAACTGCCGTAGACAGTTGTCTCGCTGCTGTAATACCGCTTTCCTTTTCCCTGGACATCAATGGTCTTCACTGCGTTCATGTAACCGGGCTTTTTCTCATAGACCATGTGGATCCCGGCTTCCGGATCCATGCTTTTCCAGAGCTGGTACAGTCTGGTGTCGGATTCCGGCACCTTGTACTGATCCTCTTTCATTTTTGCGAGAAGCTCTTCCTCTGTCATCAGCGGATAAGCGGAATAGTCCGCCCCTTCCTTCGCGTACAGAAGCAGTGTCGCCCCGGTTCCCATGATATCCATCTCAAGGATGCCGCTGCGGACCGCACAGTCGCAGCTGCTGCCGTCCTCCATGACAATGCTGATCACCGAATCCGCCGCATTGCCGTCGATCATCTCGGCGGTCTTTTCCGCAGTCTTCCACTCCGACACGCCCATCGTCTCGTCGTCCATCGTCATGGACCCTTTTCCGTCCGCTGTCAGCACAAGGACGGAATTCGCCCCCGCCACTTCATTTCTGACCGTATAGCCTTCACTTTTCACGCCGAACAGTGTGTAGGTCCCTTCTGTATCAACGGCGCCGTAAGCGGAGAACCCGGTGAGGACCAGTGCTGCAATCAGGAACGGAATGATTTTTCCAAACAATCCTTTTTTCATGTCTGCCTCCTGCCTTGTCATGCGTCACATAATGATATTTTCAGGATCTGTTTTAGTCTTTCCGGATGGATGATTCCGGCGGATCAGCCCGCCAGGACCTTCCGGATGGTACTGCGGACCGCGCCGGGTCCGGCAGTCAGTTCCGTAAAGATCTCTTCCACCTTCTCACCGACGCCTGCTTCATAGAGGTCGGTTCCGAAGATCACGCTGTTCGAGAGGATGGGGCGCAGGGTATCTCCCACAGTCTCCGGTGCGCCGACGCGGATGCCGGAAAGTTTCTCCGTAAGCTCGCGGTTCAGCGGATCCGGAGCCAGCTCATAGGGCCTGCCGGCATCGTCCGCGGCAAGGATGTAGCGGAGCCAGAGAGCCAGGGCCAGCGGGATCGCGGTGAGTTTCTCCGCGCTTCCGAACTTTTCACAGTAGGACTTGATGGTCTCGCCGAAACGGATGGAGATTCCCTGGGAAATATCCACACAGAGGCGGAGGCAGGTATCGCCCAGATAAGGATTCGGGAAGCGTTCGTTCAGGCACTCGCCGATGAAGGCCTCCGGGGAGAGGATGCCCGGATCCGGGACCACCTCCATACCCTCGGCATAACCGACGCGTTCCGCAAGCTTCCGGAGATCCGGATCCACGATCACGTCGGAGAACAGGTCGTAGCCCAGCATCACGCCCGCCGGTCCCAGGGCCGAATGGATGGGGTTCAGGCACACCGTCACCTTCATCCGCTCCGACTTGCTGACGGTATCCCGGTCGGTCATGTAAACGCCTGCCTTCTCCAGCGGCGGCCTGCCGTTGGGGAAGCTGTCCTCCACCACCAGATACTGGGCCCTCTCCGCATTGATAAAGGGGGCGATATAGGTATGCTTCCCGGTGATCACCGGCTGCATGCGGGCAACGCCGGTCTTTTCCAGATCGTCCGCGATCTGCTCTGCAGGGCGGGGCGTGATCTTGTCGATCATGGTCCAGGGGAAAGCGGCCTTTGACTCATCAGACATCCAGGAGACGCACTCTGCGCTGAGGAAGCCGCGCTTCTGCCATTCACCGGCCATCTCCAGCACGGAACCGCGGAGACGGCTGCCGTTCTGCGAACAGTTGTCCATGGAAACCAAAGCGAGGGGCGCCGCACCTGCCGCGAAGCGTGCCGCCAGCATCGCCGCAATGATTCCCATGGCTCCGACGGGTTTCTCCGGGCCGTTCTCAATATCCTTTGCAACGAAGGGGAAATAGTTCCCGTCCGTCCCGCGGAGGGCATAGCCCTTCTCGGTGATGGTAAAGGAGACCATCTGGAGCCCCGGGTTTTCGAAGATCTCCTTCAGTCTTGCCCAGCACTCCGGTCTGGACGCGTCCGCCCGGACTGCCTCGGTCATGGAACCCAGGACACGGATCTCCCGGGTCCCGTCATTGTTCAGGATGACACTGAGCCCCAGGTTGTCATAGGGATCATAGATCATGTCCACCAGGTCATAGTCAAAGGTCTCCGCACAGGTGATCCCGCGGTCCGTGAGGCCTTCGTTCAGGAGCCGGTCGCAGATCCCGCCCAGGAAAATGCGGAAGATGTTTCCGATGCCGAAGTGCACCCACATGGGGTTCTTCCGGGAAGCTGCCGCCACTGCTTCCACGTCATAGGAAGGCAGAGCGATGCCTGCCGCTTCCCATGCCTTTTTATCCTGTATCCCTTTTAAGGTAAGTTCCATGCCTTCCTCTCTTCCTGCCCGGCTGTCAGGGCGAATCGTGTACTGTGCATTTGCCGATACATTTATGTAATTCATTTTTGTTAATTAGTTTTACTAATTACATTATCATAATACACGTTCGGAAGGACAACTGCAATACTTATTGTCATGTTTTCATGCCGGCAGAAAGATCCACTCGATATTTGCCCCGCCGTCCACCGTGACGCCGATGGAACCGTCCGGGAGCACCAGATAGTACTTCCCGCTCTCCTCCACCGGGAAGGTGATCTGCATATCCTGCTCCTCGCAGGCATAGCGCAGTTCCCCGAAGCCCAGCCGGGTGCCGTCGGTGTCCCCGTCGATCCGCCACGCTTCGCAGCGCTCTGCGGCGATCGCCGCAGCCTCGCGCATGGTCTTCGCGGGAGTGAAGGTAACAGTAACGGCGGAATGCTTCCGGGTCTCTTTCTCCAAAGCCTCCGCAAGGGCGTTCAGCGCCGCCCCGGCCGCTTCCGCGGCATTTTCCAGCTGAAGGTTCCGCATCATGATATCAAGTCTCCCTTCGATTGCATTCTTCTTACAGACTCAGAGCAGGGTCGTTACTGCCGTGATCCCCGCGAATCCCGCGGCAAGCCCCGCCAGCATGGCTGAGGTCTCCGCCGGGACCGCAGTCCGCACGCCGTTTTCCACCCGGGCCGTGACAGACTGTATCATGCGGTACAGAAATCCCTTTCCGCCGCCGAGGGCGCGCAGAGAGAGGATCAGACCCGCGATCCCTGCCATGGACATTCCCGAAGAGGCAAAATGCTTTCCCGTAAAAACAAAGTAGAGCAGCACCGCGGCGAAAGCCCCCGGAAGGATCCTGCGGAGCGATCCTTTCTGCTTCAGGGAAGAAAGCAGACTGCCGGCGCCCTTCAGGACGGCAGAGATCCCGTTCTTCTCAGTCAGGGAATACAGTGCCGCCGCCACGGTCCCTTTTCCGAGCATTCCTCCAAGCATTCCCGGAATGCTCCGGTTCAGTCCTCCACCGGCGAAGGTGAGCCAGGAAAGGAAGTTCAGACCCGTTCCTCCGCCGGCACCCTGTCCGGCAATGGGAACGCCCAGGAAAAACCAGAGAACAGAAATGACTATGGTGAATATCAGGGCCCGCGGGTTTTTCACCAGGGCGGCAATGCCTGTCAGAAAACTCTTCCAGCCCCCGCGGAACACTTCCCCGGGGGAGAGGATCTCCGCCGGCGTCCCGGTGCCGCCGGGAAGCATTCCCGCGGAAAATAACTCCTGCACCATCTCCCCGGCAGAGGACTGCGCCGTGATCACGTCGGGAGAGCGGCCGGCGGCGGCATTTTCCGCGCGGCGCTTCGCCCTCTCGGCGATCTGTTTTGCACTGGACTGATCGATCGACATTCTTTTCCTCCTGATCAGAATCTCCGGATCTGCCGGAAATGCCTGTTATACCAGGCACTCCGACATCATCCTCGTGTAGTCATACTTGCTCATCTTGTAGTCCCTCCGAAGAATGTGGAAGAACTCGTCCGGTCCGATCTCCGTCCCGACCTTCTGTGCCAGGGCATGGATCTCCCGGGCCTCCACCGAGAAGGAGTCGCTCATGCCTCTGGACACGCGGTAGGTGTTCCGCGGCATGGCGATCTTCGTCACCTGCTTGGTGATCTGCCGCGTCCCTTCGACGTTGTATGACACAGCCTCAAGCCGCATATTCAGCGCTGCCTTGAGAAGCTTCTCCTTTGCTTCCCCCGAGTAGCCCTTTGCGAGCCCCGTCAGTTTCATAGCATTCGCCAGAAGCTCGTCCGCGGCGCGGTACCACTCGTTTCCCTTGTACTCGAAGGTCTTCCGGTTCAGCCCCAGCGCCTTCAGGTCCCGGCCGATCTGCGACTTGTCGATCATGCCGGCAAGATCCGCATAGGCCTCCAGGTTCGGAATGATCTCCTGCCCATTCGTCCAGATGGGCTGCACGTACGTCACGTCCAGCTTCTTCATGGCCGCCTTTGCCTGCTCGATGGTTGCCGCTTCGAACCCGTACACCTCCTTGTGGAGGTTCCGGGCCAGGGCGTTCTGTGCCAGTTCCTGGTCGATCACCAGATAGATGTTTTCCTTCGACGCTGCCTGTACGTTCTTCGGCACCGTCGGGTCGTCAATGGCAAAGCTGTTGGCGCGCTTCGCATCCGAGAAGTTCACCTCGGTGACGGTCACGTCCCAGTCCTCCGGCACGGTCAGTCCGGACAGCTCGTCCGCACTGACATTGGAGGTAGCGCTGGATATGTAAAGATCCTGGCGCCGCTTTCCCGTCTCCCTCGCGATATCGTCCAGCACCTTCTCCGCCGTCGACTGGCGCACCCTTGAACGGTAACGGTTGAATTCGATCTTCATATCCCTGGCGTTGGCACCTTTGTAATTCTTCAGCTCCTTCAGCGCGTTCTTGTCGCGCCAGACTTCACGGCAGACCTGCTCGTAGTTCTCCTTCGCCTTCCAGTATTTGTCTCCGAGTCCCTTGCTGTCCCTCAGGTTCCGCTGGGCCTCCCAGAGCTTGTTGAGTTTCTCCTTTCCGGCTTCGCGGGCAAGTTCAAACTCCGTCCTTCCTTTGCCCGACCTCCGCTCCGCGATGGTGGTCTTTCTCTCCTGGTTTATCTTTTCCTTCGCCTTTGCCTCGGCCTTCGCGTTCAGATCCGCGTCGCGGTTGATACTTTCGGCCATGGATCTCGACGAGCCGTTCAGATAGCCCTTGACTGCCGCCAGAGTATCGGCTCCGGCACTGTAGATCTTGCTCTTGCTCTTCAGGGAGCTGTCCACCGCGTCCATAAAGGCTCTGTAGCGTTTGGCTGCGGAGGCTGCCAGGTCGACATTCCTTCCCTTGATCCAGCTCGCTCCGAAGTTTGCCGTTTTTAAGGCTGTCTTAACGCCCAGATTGAACAGGAACTCCGATGCCAGCTGTTTCTCGTACTCCTCGACGCCCATCTTCACGCCGTCCCAGAAGCCGAACTCTTCTCCCTTGCAGGCGAAGACAGCCTCCTTCATCTTTTCTCCCAGGTCCATGGCGAAGAAGACCATCTCGGAGTAGCCTCCCGTGCAGATGCCGAGGGCAAACCTGCCGATCAGACCGCCGTTGTCCCGCATTCCCTGCATGAAAGCATAGGCTGCCGCAAGGTCGTCCGCCAGAGCGAGCTTCAGAGTCTCCCCGCGGGCGCCGGGCATTTCCCCCTTTATAAATCCCGTCCAGAGCTCCATCACATGGTTCAGCTGGTTGTAGTCGTAACCGAACCTCCTGTCAAAGCCCTCCGTCATCCGGACGATCATGTCGTGCAGGGACTCCAGATGATACATGTAGTTCTTATTGATCCGGAATTCGATGCTTTTCAGCATCTCGGTAACGTGCTTATCCCACTCGTAGAAAGCGGTCTCCTCCTCATCATTCTGCGCCGTGCGGAAGGGCTGGCTGTGGAGAAGCACGGTCTTCTTTACTTTATATTCCTTCGGTTCTTCACCTTTCTTCGCGGCATAGCGCACCTTCAGCACGATCTCCGCCCGCATCCTGGTGGGCGGATCCAGGGCTGCCGCCGTAGAGCAGATCTTTATGGTCCTGGCGCCGTTTTCATCGATCTCATTCGTCGGGAAAGCGCAGATCTTCAGGGCGTCCGCGATCTGCTGGTACCTGGTGTCCGGCATCCCCTGGTCCAGTCCTCCTGCGGCATTCTTTGAGTTCTCCACCTTCAGGACAGTGACCTCAAGCTTACTTGCAAAATTCTTTTTGTCCTCTTCCAGAAACGTGGGCTCCGGATAGACCGCCACCCGCTCGATCTGCTGCTTCTCCTCGTTGTACTGAAGGAGCATAAGCTTTCCCTTCGTCGTGCAGGGTTCCAGGTCATCATCCGTAAGGTAAGAGGATCTCGCCGGGGCTGCCATTCCCAGGTTGATCTTCTTCATAGATTCGATCCCGCCGCCGATGGCTGCCGCCATGGGGTTCAGTCCCATGGCGCCGGAAGCGGCAATGTTCCAGGCCAGGTCCTCTCCTCCGCCCGTCCTGGCGATCCACTGCTCCGCGCCTTCCTTGACCCTGAGGAAGCAGCCGATGGCATCGCCCTCCAGAACCAGTGAGAGTCCCATATAGATGCGGAAAATGGGGAAGTCTGTCTCGACGACCTTCTTTTCCTTCAGCGCGTTCGCACCTTCTCCCGCTCCCGGCTGTGCCTCTGCCCGGATATGGAGGAAATAAGTTTCCGTGGTTCCGGGTTCCGCCTCGTCATCCATCATGAGGTCGCGGATGACGGCTTCATGCCGCCAGAACTTGCGCTCGTCTTTATCCCGCTCCACCTTTACCTCATAGAGCGGCTTCCCCTTCTTTTCCGCCTTGATGCCGGCAGTCACTTCCATCTCTTTCGGGAGGCCCAATACGTCGAAAGGCAGACGGATCTCCTTCTCCATGTGGGCGGGAAGCCCCATGTTTTCCTGCCCGAAATCGATCCGCGTGTCTATGATGCTGAAGAGCACATGCTTTGTGAACACGCCGCCCTTCCCCACGAACTCAAAGCTGACCTCGCCCTCGCTCATGGTGCAGTCCTGCGGCACCTTGACCAGTGCCGCATGGTATCCGTATTCCGCCATCCCGGCGTCCTGCACATCCAGCACATTGTCTCCGGAGAAGGGTCGTATCTTTTCTGTCAGGTCCGGACGGTCCCGCTCCCCTCCGCCGGCGGGGATCTCCGCGATGCGGGCGTAGACATACTGCGGCGGGTCGTCCTTCCGGAGTTCGTTGCCGAAATGCTTGCTGACGTACATGACGAACCGGGAGTCTGCCTCTTCCTCCTGTTCCTCCATCAGCTTTATGATCCCGGAAGCGGCAATGGCGCCGCCGAGAGTCGAGATCAGCGCCGCAGGAACCGAGAGATCCGGATGACCGCCGCCGATGATAATGTTGTCGATCTCTGTCCCCGGGTCCTCGCCGGACTCCTCCATCGCTTCAGTGAATTCTTCCTGGTAGACCGGATCCGCGATCTTACTGTCGCCCCAGGCAAACTCCATTTTGATGGCCGCAATGTCCGAGGCAAGCCCTCCCATCACACTGCTCCGCAGCGCCATGTAGTCCCCTCTGGTGGAAGCCGCCTCGGGAGTGACCTTTCCGCCGGGAGCCACGAAGTCGCTGTAGCTGTCGTAGATGTTGATCAGGATCACTGCATAGAAGCCGGAGACCGTGGGCAGCGGATCGATCACTGCATATTCGTACTCGTGGGAGTATTCCGTGTAGCCGTAATGCACCGTCGCGCTGTCGGAGCCTGCTTTCCCGCCGATGCCGAGCTTATTCTTGTCCAGCTCATGCTCGGTCCAGTCCTCCCAGGTATCTCTTTCCTCGTTATATCGGCCCGCGGTCTGATACTTTTCCGCCACAGTGTTTCCCATTTCGCCGATGCTGATGCTGCTCAGGTCGATCTGGCTGGTGATCATGGTGGTGCCGGCGT
>ODAI013332467.1_pt1 | contig 10181 bp, 5 predicted proteins | sample 1539321 | NCBI WGS metagenome assembly ODAI01 (sample SAMN02144231, study PRJEB22623) | gut metagenome | biome: sheep rumen | host: Ovis aries | place: New Zealand | reverse complement strand
TTTCGTATCTTTGCAAAAAAGAAACCTAATATCGATGGGGACAACCATTCTATATAAATATCTCGACTATAATGGAGGACTGATGATGCTAACAAATAGCAATCTTCAGTTCACTAATGCCACGAAATTTAATGATCCATTTGATTGCCACCCTGCTTTGTTTGATTATTCAAAAGCGCCTACCAATGAACGCAACTGGCCTCCTGCAGACTTCATCTCTTCAATGGGAGAAAACCGTATGGAGAATCATAGAAACGACACATGGATTTGTAGCTTGTCAAAAGTTTATTATTCATTGCTGATGTGGGCCTATTATAACGGCCACAAAGGTATCTGCATTGGTTTAAATAAGGAAGCCGTTTTAAAATGCTTGCAGAATGGTTTCTATGGACATGTAATTCCTTTCGATGCAGAGGTCAAGTATAAAGACATATCCCATAAACTTGATTATTTCAAGGATTATAATTCTTGGACTGATTTGCTGACAATCAAAGCAAAAGACTGGGCCCATGAAAAAGAAGTGCGCTTGATTACTATAGAACCAGCCTGGGTTCGAGCTGGGCGTGATATTCCAGAAGAATTTAAAAAAGAAGAACTGGTAGATTGGAAAGAAGTCAGACATTATCCCCAATTGACTGGCGATTGTTTTGAATCGCTTTTTCTGGGTATCAAGATGGATTCGGATAAGAAAGAGCAAATCATCGAAGCCGCTCGAAAGTTGAACCCAAAGATAAAAATATACCAAATGAAAACAGACTTTAAGGCATTTAAACTAAAGGAAGAAAAAATTGAACGTTAAAGAAAATAAAACGCATGTGTGTTAGGAATAAATCTAATGAAAAGCAGCGATTATATGGAAGAAAGAACGGTAAATCAGTTTGGTAGTAATATCTATATAGAAAAGAATGAGGGAGGTGTTTATGTGGGAAATAACTACGTAGAAGAGGCTTCTGCGGCTTTTTGTAATGGGTCATATGAACTGCTTGATTACACTCCGACGATAGAGCCCCCCATTCATAGAGAAGAAGTGGGGCAAATCTTGGAGTGGATAGAGAGAAAAGCTCCAATTGAAAAATCTGCCAGGTTAGCCTTGCTATACGGGAAAGCAGGTATAGGCAAATCTATAGTGATGCATGACCTCTTGGAGGAATTGCAAGCCATGGATAATTATAAAGTGCTTGGATTGAAATCAGACCAAGTAGAATTTGTGGATACAGATGATTTGGCACGTAAGATACATCTTGCACAGCCTATTGAGGTGGTTGTGAAAGAGATGGCTCAGAATAACAAAAGAGTTGTGTTACTAATTGACCAAATAGATGCGCTATCATTATCACTATCTTCGAACCGAACGCCATTACGTTCCCTATTAAAACTGATTGGACAGATACAGAACATCCCTCATGTGAGAGTTGTCATTTCTTGTAGACCATACGATTTGGAATACGACCCTTTATTGGATAACCTACGAATAAAGAATAAGTGGGAGATGAAAGAGTTGTCCAAAGAACAGGTGTCGCAGAGCTTGAAGGAAAATCATTCCCATGAACGATTAAATGATAATCTTCTGCGTTTCTTGGGAAATCCTCTTCATTTGTATTTGTTCCTGAAAGTAAAGTCATACGAAAAGTTGACAGACCCACTAACAGCGGATCTGTTGTATCATCAGTTGTGGAAAAAGTATGTGACTGATGATAGTATTAGGAAGGTGGATAAAGATCGACTGTTGACACTGCTGGATTCTATGGTGTCGACAATGTATGATAGACAGATGTTGTCTGTTCATATACGTGAATTTGAAACCCTATATGATGCAGAATTAAGATACCTATTAACCAATGGTTTACTTATTATTACAAAAGGAGGTCAGGTGCAATTCTTTCATCAGACACTTTTTGACTATGTATATGCCAGAAGGTTTATTGAAAATGGACACGATTTATTGGAAGAGTTAAAAAAACAGCATCAAGGATTGTTCTCTAGAGCTGCTGTGAAGAGCATTTTGACTTTTCTTCGTGAGCTGGATACCTTGAAATATATTCAAATTATTGAGAAACTGCTTTATGCCAAGAATATGGATGGAAGGAAAAAATACCGATTTCATCTAAAATCTCTTGCATTGAGTAATATGGCGTTTTTCGACTCGCCTTTACCAGAAGAGCTGAACCTTATATCAAAAAGACTATTTGAGGATAAGGTCTATATGAATGTGGTGTTCGAAACCGTATATACAATTAATTGGTATAATGCTATTTGGAATATCATAGACAAAAAAGGAGGATGGAAAAAGCTTAGCAGGGAGTATAAGGATAAGGTTATTGTGATGAGCCAAAGAACTCTATGGCTGAATGCAGATGCTGTGCTAGACAAATTAGATCAAAACCTTGATTTTAATGACAAAGAAGAATGTAAGTACATTGACAACTTGTTACAACGCTATAACCTGAATTGTAGCAGCGAAAAGATGATTTCTTACTACAATAGACTGGCCAAGACAAGAAATCCATTGCAATACACACATCTGCTGAATAATATTCTTATGGATAATCCAGCTTTCGTTTGCGAAGAGCTAAAGGAGAACGTAAGACAGCAGATGAGAGAGAAAGAGTCAAAGTATGCCTATCGGATTGGTATTAATCACGATGTGGAGTATCTTTATGAAGAGCTGCTTAAGAATCATCATGACGTGGCCATACAACTACTTGTTGACATCTTGACGATTGTCTATAAATCTACAGAATTTGAACTGGATGGAGATGAAATCTGTTATTCTACCGAATTCTTTACTTTCGAAAGAGTAGAAGGCGGACAATTCGTTTCTAACTTTATTGAGGACGCTGTAAATATCCTAATAGATGAATTCCTTAAAACCCTAGATAATGATAATGTCAAGCGTTATATAGCGGAGTTTAGCAGAAGTAAGCATGTCGGCTTTGTTTTTATTGCATTATACATTTACACATCAAGACCAGATTTGTTTAAAAACGATGTGTATGATATTATCATCAACCGCCAGGTACTAGCCAATGCACCTAGTTGGGTGGAGTATCAGGCAGTAGAAGCATTAAAAGCGGCATATAGTTTGTTCTCAGAGAATCAGAAAGTATCTATCATCAACAGAATACTTGCCATAGAGGATAAGGACGAGGGTAAGTTGTATGCAAAGGATCCTATTGATATTAGAATGAAATATGGTCATCCTATATTAGACCTTGATATACACAAGGGGAAAGCTTTGGAGGTAATCCCAAAAGAAGAACTAAGAGGACTCTCATGGGAAGCTTATCAAGAGCGTCAAAGAATCGATCGCAAGTTCAACAAAGAGCGCCTTAAGAATCGAAAACCATCCAGTACGTCATCCCATGTTGGATGGACATCACTTAGTGCTGAGAAAGGAATGAAAATGAGCTGTGATACATGGCTTAACTCCATGCTTAAATATAACATCAATCCTCATGACTGGGAGAAACCCTCGTTGACAGGACAATGTCATTTGTTTCGTGATGTAGTGAACAAAAATCCAGATAAATATATTACCCTCATCAATCAAATAGTTCACGATGATAGAATCCTATTAGACTATCCGCAAGCAGGTATGCAAGGATTGTTGGATGCAGGCCGGACGGACGAGGCTATGCATGTGTTAGATGGTATTCTTGGCGTAGTCGGTAATGATGTGAATTCGACTGTAAGAGGATTTTGCATACATTCTCTCTTATTTACCCTGAATGATATACCAAAGAATGACACTATTCCGGAAATCTTCGTAGAATTGCTCTGTAATACGCTGATAAATGCCAAAGAACCGGAAGAAGATCGACACAAAGAAGACAAAGATGTACATGCTGTTGGAATTAACCAAGCTAGAGGGAATGCTGGCTATATGCTGGTTGAATGCGCAAGAGATAGGAAATATAAAGAAGATATTTTCAGCACAATAGAGCAAATCGCAGAAACGGCATCTGTCTATACAAGAGCTGCAATCCTTCTGAATTTAGCGGCATTAAATATCTTGGATAAGGCCAGAAATGTGGCTTTGTTTAAGAAACTCATGCATGATTACAATCCCAGGCTGATGTCGATGCCTGTTCATAAATATAATCCACTGGTTTATTTCGTTAATTATGCCATAGAAGACATGATGGATTATTTCGAGCATGCAACAGATAACCCAGAATGCTACCAAGAGCAGATTGTTATTCTGTGGCTGGCATGGTCGCATAATAACAGAGATGAGCGTATTAAGGCATTTCTTGACAAAATGTGTGATACCAGCCAAGAGGCAAGAATTTCTCTATTGAATTTCCTAAGCTCTTTGGATAATAAGATTAATGATAATGGTGTCAGTTATATCTTACACATTATGGAACCTCAATTTGACTCGGAGGATCTTGGTAAAGCGTGCGATAACCTATTCCGTCATATTGGGGCATGGCCTTATGAGTTTCAGCGTAAGATTACAGAAACTTATGTTGACTCACCATTATGCAAACATCAGGTAAAAACGTTTGTCGATTATCTTGGGGGGTATGCCATTAAAGATCCCGTTCAGACTTTAAGATGGCTTGAACAAGTGTTGGATAAAGCAGATATTCCTGATGATTACTTTATTTGGAACCATATTGTAGAGGTGATTATTCAGTCGTATAATGGTATCAAGTCATTCAAAGACCGCAGTTATCTTGAAACTTTGGAGCATGCAATGGATCTGATAGACAACATTATGCAGAGCCCAAGTAACAAACACCTAATCTCCACCTTCATTAACAAACTGGATAATGAGTAAGTATTATCAGCTGGAGCAACTGCGTAGAATGTTGGAAAATCCGATGCTTCAATCAGGATTGTATCTAATTGACACGGATTTAGAGGATGAGGAGATTGAATCTTATATAAAAGAAATAGATACCTGCTCATATGTAACAGCATCTCTACTACCGACAAAAGATTGTTCCGCTTTTGACTTGTTTGTTTTGGGGCTGAGTTTTCAATGTAAAAGTAATGAGGTTAGGACGAAAAGAAATCTTTACTATGCAATAGAAAGAGAAAGCAGGGAAGCAATAGTCTATAGTCTTTCAATACTTGTTGTGAAAGAGTTATGCGCTAATGGAAAGTCTGTTTTGCATGTACGAGGTGATAACGACCTAAATTCATTAGCTCATGAGGATTTATGGAAATTGAAGGATTCTTTGGCGCATCATAATAATTCAGTTTTGGTCATTTCTAAATGCAAGCAACCAAACACGAATTGTGATACAAACATCAGATTATTATCATTCAAAAACGAAAACAAATATAGATTTATGGATAATAGGTTGAGTAAGGTATATATCTCATACAAACATGATACTGCATATGAAAAATCGATGAATGCTATCAAAACGGGGTTAACGAAGAATGGGATTGCTTTTTCAATTGATGAAATTGATATAAAATATCGTGATAATATTGAAGAATATGAAAAGAAAATAGGAAAGGCTGAAAGGGTTATCATGTTTGTTACGGCATCGTATCTAAAGTCAATAGACTGTATGTTTGAGATGACTCGCATATTTGGAAATAAGAATGTCAAAGAGCGGGTGTATCCAGTTGTTGATATGGGACCAATACCTCGGAACGGGGATGGGCTTAAACAAATTGAAGACTACTGGAAATATGAAAAGGACAGAAAATTAGATGATATGAAAGGAGTGGCTAATATTGGTTTTCTTCAAGGAGAAATAGTGAAAATAAATGACATACTTAAATATATCAACGAATTCTGGGGTTACTTGGTTCATGTTAATACAGGCAGTTATGAACAGCTAACAGCAAATGACGCAGTTATGCTCATGGAAGAAATACAAAAAACGTCTTCAATCATCTCTGCGCCCATTGATGATACAACTTTGCCATTAGGGGAAAAAGAGCCTTCTAACTTTCGCCAAGTCGTGCAAAATGGAGAGAATTCCGTATATATAGAGAATAATGTAGGGAGTATAATAATAAAAAAATAATGGAAGAGTTTTTTAGAGAGGAAGAGTTTTATAAGGATAATGGTTATCCGTCAGAATCACTTAGTTATTGCAGTTATATTTTCTATAATGGCAATATATCGGAGTCTGGGGAAGATTATGACCAGTTTGCTTTGGTCGACAATGCGCTATATCCTTATATTCGGCTAACTAAGAAAAGAGGAATGCGCCATTTCCCATGTGGCCACATGTCAGTTATTGCAACTGACGGGCATTTTGCAAGGATGAGTGATGAAGAGAGGAATAAGGAATGTCCTAAAATAGCATGGGGATTTGCGGCGATGTTTCTTGCTAATCTTCGTTATGATATGAATCAGGAAGATTACATACCGTTAAAGGGTAGAAATGAGCTTGTTAGTGAGTATTACAATAAGTATCTAAACATATATCTGCAAAGCCATAATGGCTTAAAGTTTTTTAATGTGTCGGACGAGCAGAAAGAGTTTGGTTTTTTGGAAGAACATGAAATATTGATGCGCGAGTTCTGGAAGAAATCAATTCCGTTGAAGAGTTATTCTGATTTATATAAATATGCGAGCAATGCTGAGTTGGATTATGAGAGTTTTCTGCGAGAACGAAGGGAAACGATTCTGAACAAAGAAGACAAGAAGTCGTTTTCGACTAATAATAAAGAATCTGGTGCATGCCGCATAATTAATCAGAGTGGTAAAGGGGCTGTATATATTGAGAAAAATACTGGATCAATCATAATAGGAATGGATAATTCTGAAAGCAGCATCGCAGGAAAGAATCTCTCTAAAAACGAAGCTATTTTTAATAGTATTGCAGACCAAATCATTAAGGATTTGGATGGGGCACGGGTGTCTATTCATGTTGCAATTGCATGGTTTACGAACCAACGTATTGCGGATAAATTAGTAGAGAAGTTCAAAGAAGGACTTGATGTTAAGGTCGTTTACTTTAGAGACCACACCAATTGCAAGTTTGGTGTTGATATAGACAATATACCATATAAGGCTATTCGTGGAACGCGAGGTGGAACAATGCACAATAAATTCTGTGTCATTGATAATCAGAAAGTGATTACAGGATCGTACAACTGGTCGGAAAATGCAGAGAACAAAAACGATGAGAATGCGGCTGTGGTGTATGATAATGAGTTTGCTTCTGATTATTCGGTTGAATTCAGGAGGTTGTTTGCATCTGCGACATGAACGGCCAGCAGATTTCTGTTCCTCAAAAAGGTATTAATATCTTTCGCAAGAGAGACGGATTGGTGAACAAAATGCTTATTAAGTGAGGGCAATACAGAAGCGACTCCCATTAAAGTGTATAACACTGCTGGGCAAATAACGTTTTCATCCTCAATGAGAGAGGGAATGGCGTCCCTTGACACCTTCATGAAGCTGGCGAGATTGCGATTGTGAAGGTCGGTGAGAAGAGTGTGAAAGCGATGGTGAAAAAGAAGAACTTATAAATATGAATCAGAATTGTCAATCAAAAAACGTTCTCATAGATCTTTTGAGGAATTATTTGAAAAAAACCTTCTTGCTATTGACGATGAGGTTGTCAAAGTCGGTTTGCATTCGTAATTAATCTACAATATGCTTTAGGATGTGGAATGGTGACAAAAATATCTTTATTATTTTTTAGACTATCCACTATCCATAATAACCTAAATTCATTTTCAAATCTTTTATTATATGGTTTCTGGAAATATATGTTTGGTCCACTTATATCATTTGCCAATCTGGCCATTTCATCCGAATCAAAAGTGTGCTCTTCATCCAACTTCTTTCTGAATTTCTCAAAATTTATATCCTTATGAAATTCTTTTAACGTGTAAAAACATGGGCCATATAATAATCTCAATACTTTGTAACCCATCATCGATAATTGTTCAGCAATTGTGAATAGCAACCCTTGAACATCAAAGATTTCTATATATTTATCAAAAATCCGTCCTTTATCATTTTCATATTTACTACATAATGAAGTGCATAACAATATAGCATCGCTTCCGACACCAATTCCAATCTGCATTTTATATTTCCCGTAATATCCGTATAAATCGCTTTGTCCTTCTTTCGTGTCTTTCCTATTGGCATCTTCAAGTTTTTTGCAATTCTCAAACGTGGTTAACTTCAAAACACCAGTCTCAAAAAATGAGTCTAAATATTGTTCTTCGATAAAGCGATAAAGGATGGGAGGATTATAAATGACTTCTGGGGGGGGATTGAAGGTTTTACATTCTTCCCTTTTTATATAATCAGTTTTCTCGAAAATATGTTCTGGGAAAATAACACCAAAAAGGACATTATCAGGAGTCTGATAACAATTGATCTGACATGCCTCTTTTTCGCATGATGAGTTTATGCGATTCGCAAACTCTTGTGCGTCTTTAAACTTTTCAAATTGTCCAAACATGAACATTGTTTCTTGTTTGGAACTATATTCAATATATTCTACCGGAGTGATTCCTTCTGGTAATTTCTCTTTATCAATCATATCGTTTTTTTTGTTATCCACTATTTCCATTTTTAGATGATGGTTATTTGAGCGCCAAGAGGTCTTACTGTTTTTTTACCATACACAGATAAAGAAAACACTTTAATATGGGTGGAAGGAAATGTTTAGTTGATTGTTTTTATTTGCGGGAATTGTTTGTGATTTAAACTATAGTAATACTACTCGTACCTGGCATGTCGTCAATATCGAATAACTCGAATTCTACATCCTTGATACCTGCAGGAGGTACTATATTACCAATAAAAGGATGATTCTTGATAATAGGATTAATACCAATAGAGATACAAGCTCTCTGAATCGAGACTAATTCAGCCTCAGAACACTTCTTGTCAATACGCACTCTAGAGATAATATCCCTCCAATTGATTTTCAGGTCTTTATACTGAGCCTTCTTGCATTTATTTCGTTTTCCACCATTCGTGGGTATAACAAACAAACGTAATTCTTGCTCGTAGGTATAAGCGTCACGTTTTAATGAGAGAAGATTTAGAAATGAGTCTAATGTAAATGAGCTGAAGTATTCTTTATAATATGGCTTTCTTTTCTTGTGCAAGTCTAAAATCACATTCTCAGGCTTATATACTATGAACTTCTCTTCAAATCGCAATCCTGACGCTCTTAATTGTTTACGCAACTCAACGACATCTAACTCTAATTGTACACAATGAGCGCCCAGTCCTTGCCCATTAGAATACACTTTCCAGGCTGCTTCACTATTCCTAGTCCTAGTTACACAGGTCGCAAATAATTGTGGAGTATTACCTATCGCAGCAGGAAGAGTATAGTTGGCGCAATAAAACCTCTGCTCAAATTTGTCATTCCATTTACTTGGTTCAAAGAATCTCCATGTTCCACAGTAGAGAGAAGTTAAAAAAGCTTCCAACGTCATATATTTGAAAATTTTGGTATAACGCATTTCTTCTTTCGAGATGGAGAATCCCCCCTGCTCTTGTGCTGTATACCTATATGCAATCTGACGAGCAGGTGTCGTATCTACTCTAGAGAAATAAGTAGTAGATTCTGCCTTGTTGATTTCAAGAATCACAACATCTCTACCATTAACTACTTCGTGGGTTATCGAATATGAAATACCTAACGATAATCTCTTGATTGCTAGTTCAAGGTCGTTAATGAGTTGATTGTAATCTCCATGAATTCCAATAACAGATTGTGTTCTTTCGTCAATTCCAAAGATAATTACTCCACCAACTGTATTCGCCATGGCAACAACCTGTCGAACTAGGCTATCATAACTACGAGGAATACTGATTTTGAACTCCACGAGTCTTCCGTCTTCTAATACTCCGTCCACATGTCTATTTTGACAAGGATGCACTTCATTAAAGTCTATCATAATGCATGTTGTTTTGTTATTAATGTTCATTATTTATGCTAATAGGCCCAAACTTCATTGGCGTTACACCATACAACGAATAGGCCACGCCCGACGAAACACCGAGCATAGAAGTTACCAGGAACTCGGCAGCCACGCCACCGGTAAAGCCCAACCGCGTGGAATAGACGTCCAGACTTCCCTCGCCGCCAATGCTCGACAAATTGATACCCACCCTTGGTATGACCGAGAAACGTCCTTTTGCCTCTGCCTCGGATGCCGACAGGAACAGCCCTGCCATAACGAAAGTTAATACTGTTTTCTTCATTGCTAATAGTTTCTTA
>ODAI010355187.1_pt1 | contig 10181 bp, 9 predicted proteins | sample 1539321 | NCBI WGS metagenome assembly ODAI01 (sample SAMN02144231, study PRJEB22623) | gut metagenome | biome: sheep rumen | host: Ovis aries | place: New Zealand | reverse complement strand
TATGCGCCTGTAACTCAGTTGGAAGAGTATCGCACTTTTAATGCGAGAGTCATGGGTTCGAGTCCCATCAGGCGCACCATTTTATTTAAAAATAAGGGATGATATACATATTAAAATGCAAATTTTGTAGTAAAGAATATAAAAATAAAAATTCTTTAATTCAGCATGAGATAAGATGTAAGTTAAATCCTAATAAGATTGATACATCTAAAAGTTTTAATAATGGTAACCGCCCAGCTTGGAATAAGGGTTTAACTAAAGAAACTGATAAACGAGTTGCTAATTATAGTAAAAAAATTAGTAAAAGTATTAGTAAACTTAAAGCAGGAAAACCCTTATCAGATTCACATAAAAAAGCAATATCAAACGGTATGCATAATTTTTTAATAAATAATCCAGATAAAGTACCATATAAGCTAAATCATTCAAGTAAAATTTCATATCCTGAACAATACTTTATAGATCTTTTTAAAAAAGAAAATATAAATTTAAAATATCATACAACTGTGGGTTTATATGAATTAGATTTTTATAATGAAGATAAAAAAATAGATATAGAAATTGATGGTGAACAACATTACGTAGATAAAAGAATTGTTAATTCTGATATTAGACGTACTAAGTATTTAGAAAATTTAGGTTGGAAGATTTATAGAATAAGATGGAGTTATTATAAACGATTATCTTATACTGAAAAAACTAATATAATCAACCAAATAAAATCATTATTACTATAATATTTATATGAGGGTCATGGGTTCAAGTCCCATATGACACACCACTCAAAAAATGCTTGTTGGGTTATACCAATAAGCATTTTATTTTCAGTTTAGAAAGTGAATCAGAGTGACTTCTAGTGATATATACTTTTAGCTATTAAATTATATATCAAATACTATAAAATAAGTCTGAGGGCATTCTGCTTTCATTAGAAATTAAGGAGGTGACATTTATGAAAGACTATTTGACTCAAATTTTTACTGATACTATGCTTAGCTATCTTACTAGGAAATATGGTACAAAATTAAGTGACAATGAAAGATTAAACAAGTGTACGCAAGAATTTGATAGTTTAAGAGTAAATAGCAGTTTTACTATTACGTCCACTCAAGCCATATTTGATAAGAAGGGTCTTTCTGAATGTTATTCAGATACACTAAATGGTAAGCCAGTATATAAGATAATGAAGCTTAGCCTATTTGGAAAAGTAAAAATTTGCTATTATATTACTAGAACAAAAGATCAAATTACATCGGAATATCTAGATCAGATATTTGAAGAACTAAGACAACAAGCTAGTGGTGAAAATGTATTTAATGCACCAGATTATAAAAATGCATAATCACGAAGGTCTATTTAATTATATACATAGTTTAAGGTTGTAGTGAGTATAGAGCCTTAAGAACTAAGGGACTACAATGACATCTGCGTAGATTTTGTCATTATAAAAGTCTCAGAGACTAGATAAATAGTGTAGTAGTAGTAGCACGGACCCACTATCCGGGTTAGGGCAGCAGTTCAAATCTGCATTTATTGCTTGAAATCTCTTAAAATTAGATTCTTAAGAAAAATTAGTGTAACATTAGATACACTTTAGTCGAGTTAATGTTTTTAGACTGTAGGTAAGTACGGCCATACAAATCCTACCACTAATCCTATAAGTGAAATTCTTATAGCAACCTTTTTATGCGGATGTAGTTTAATTACAAAACGTTAGTTATCCAAACTAAAGATATAAGTGTAAGTCTTATCATCCTGCTCCACATTAAATATATGGTTTTTAGTGATACATAAGGAGGTAATTCAAATGGTTAGTTTAAAGAAACACTTTGTTGCTGGTATGGTTACTTTAGCTATGACTACTACTATGGCTACTGGCATAGCACAAAATTCATCTTTTGATGCTATGTTTAATAGTTCTAGTGTTATTACTGCAGATGCAGCTTCTATACCAGCTGCATACAATAATTCTGGTGTAACTGCAAAACAGACCTATATGTCTAATGGTAGTAGAAAGCATCAAAATAACATTACTGGTAGTAAGAATAAGGCTAACATTATTTTAGTTGGTGATAGTAGGACCTGTCAGCTTCTAAATCTAGATGCTAAATCTGGTAGAAAGCATTTTAGTGGTCTTGGTGCTTGGGGACAAACTTATCAAAGAAATTCTGCAAATGGTATAAATGATAAGACAACAAAGAATATCGGTGACTATTCTGCAGATTCTTACATTAAAACACAGATTCGATCTTCTTTAAATAGTAGTAAGCCACTTTATATTTGGGTCTTTGGTACTATAAATGAGACTTATGATACAGATGCTTCAGCATTTATAAGTTATGTAAAAGAACTTAGAAATTATTGTAAGAGTCAAAATGCTAATAAAAAAGTAGTTATATATGCTGTTGAAACTGTACCTGGAACATCTGATTGGTATCCAGCAAACAAAAATGTAGCATCATATAATAATGCAATATCTAAGGCATTTGACAATGGTAAAGCAGATAGTGGTAAAGTATCTATTAAAGTTAAAAACTATCAGAGTATAGTATATAGTTATGCTCCTTATTGTCAAAAAGGTAAAGTATATGGCTATGCTTATACTAGCAGTGCTAATGCTAACGCTTATACTAAGAATAGCTATACTGCAAAATATGCTAGTGGTAGAAACTTTGGTACAGTTACTAATAAAGTAACTAGCAATAACTTAGGTTATGACGATGGATTACACTATACTGTACACACATTAGAAGCTATGGGTAACTGGATATTAAACAATAGTGGATATTAAATAACAGTGAGTAATTTTAAATACTGGTGTCAATACATTTAACTAAAAGAGAAGAATATAATAGTTTAGGCTATTATATTCTTCTTATTTGACAGGGAGATAAGATATGTCGAGAATATTTTTAACTGGTGATACACATGGTGACATAGATCACGTTAAACTTTATAGAAAGAATTTTATTGAAGGACAAAAGCTTACTAAGAATGACTACGTAATTGTTCTTGGTGACTTTGGTACTGTATGGTATTCTAATGAATCTAACAAGAATCAAAAGATGATTGATTTTTATAATTCTAAAAAGTGGACTACTTTATTTATAGATGGCAATCATGAGAATTTTGATGAGCTGTATAAATATCCAATAGAAACTTGGAATGGTGGAAAAATTCATAGAATATCAGATTCTATTATTCATCTAATGAGAGGTCAAGTATTTAATATTGATAATAAGAAGTTTTTCACAATGGGTGGAGCTTCTTCTATAGATAAAGAAAGTAGAAGTTTAGGTATTTCTTGGTGGCCTCAAGAGTTACCAAGTTATGCTGAATATGAAGAGGCTTTAGATAATCTAGAAAAGTCAAATTATAATGTAGATTATGTTTTGACTCATTGTTGTTCTAGTCATATTCAAAATAAACTTCTTGGTAACACAAGCATTATACATGATGATCTAAATAAGTTTTTTGATAATGTTGAAAATGACTTGAAATTCAAACATTGGTATTTTGGACACTATCATATGTTTAAAGAAGTAGACGATAAGCATACTTGTCTATATAATGAAATAGTAGAACTTTAAAGGTATATTTAATAATACAAAAACTTCAAAAAATCTGTTTACTGTTGTTTTTGATTGTGTTATAATGTAAATACAATAAAATAAAGGAGATAGTCCAATGCAGTAAGCAAAGTATATTTATAAAATAGAATCTTAGATTCCGCGCTTATAGTCTACTTCCAATTAAGGGGCGCGTATAATACAGGCAATCTCGATACGGAGAAGCATGTTGAGAGAAAATTATTTCAAAAATCTATTTACAAGTGATTGTAAGTATGATATAATAAATAACGTAAAATTAAATACGCGGCTGTGGCGGAACAGGCAGACGCAAGGGACTTTAATGTTTACACTTATCTATAATGATAAGTCTATAATTTATTTGTAGAGAGTGCCTTTAGAGAAATCTAAAGAGTAGAAGCTGGCTAATTCGGTTGAGGCGTAAACAGAAAACCGAGCTAACTTGAAAGAGTGAGTGTAGAGACCTTACACCAGCCACCTAAGTTAGAAATAATATGGTGAAGAGCAAGTCCAGACTACAACGTTTTATTAACGGCTATGGTGACATAGAGTAGTACGAAAATCCCTCGGTGGAAACATCGTACGGGTTCGATTCCCGTCAGCCGCACCACCTTATCCTAAAATTTTGTCATGATGCACCTCTAAAAGAGTTTCAGTACTTACCTCTTTTTAAATTTTCTCGTAAGTACTATATTATATCGCAAATTGGAGCAGTTGGTCAGCTCGTTAGGCTCATAACCTAAAGGTCGCGGGTTCGAATCCCGCATTTGCACCCAATTAGGGAAGTCAATAATTTTTAGGATTGACAATGAGAGATATGGATGGATGATTCTCTCAGCAATTTGCAGATGAGTGTACATGAATCTGCTTAATATAGAACTTAGGTGGCAAATAGTCACCTAATAATTTGCGGGTATGGCGGAATTGGCAGACGCGATAGATTTAGGTTCTATTGGCACCACCGTGCAGGTTCGAGTCCTGTTACCCGCACCATTTATGGACAGGTACCCAAGTGGTTAAGGGAGCGGTCTACTAAACCGCCAGGTCGAGCAATTGGCGCGTGGGTTCGAATCCCACCCTGTCCGCCAAGTACTATTTAACTTAAATAAGTACTTTTTCAATATTCCCTGTTAGCTCAGTCGGTAGTTTTTAGCAACGAGCCGTTAACTCGTAGGTCGTTGGTTCGAGTCCAACACAGGGAGCCATTACCTTTGTAAGTGTAGTCAAAAACTTTCTGATACAGATAATTCTGTAGGGCCTGAGCTATCTGCTAGCGAGATAGGGAAAAGAAACTTCTCAGGTGGAGCGGTGGTATCGTCTCATTAGATTTTAAGTACCCTTAAATAATAAGTAACTTTTGCCAAGTGAACATTATGTATGATAGGTGGGTATCATACAAGCTGCAAGACCGTTGGGGACCATACGCAAAGGCAAAAGCGATATGGAGAGACATTCGACCACTCACTTGCAGTATATGATCTGCGTAATAATGGACCTCCTCGTGGTGCAGATTGGGTAGCTCTAACTCATTATTGAATTCTAATGTTTTCTCCACGCATGTGGAGGTTATTCTACACCTGATTATATCAGGCAGACAAAGGCAAAGTTTTCTCCATGTAAATGGAGGTTATTCTGGTCGTATCAGCGTGGAGTAAGCAAATACGTGAGTCTCCTTAAAAAATTGCTTAATACCGCAAGGGTAAGTAGTTCTGGTGCAGGGCGAAAGTCACTTTTCAAAGTGGATTCCTAATGCTAAGTGCGATGCAGACTAGCACAGTATAATTTTGATATGGGAGCACAGTATCAAAGTGAAAGCTGCAATTACTTTTTTGGATGCATACAGCAAATCTTATTGAAAGAATTTATTTTAAAAAGCTATAGAAGTAACGTAGTGTAAGTAATCTTACTGACTTTCTTGTTCAAAGCAACAAGACCCATTTTGCATCCTGTTAAGTATATCTTGTTGGTGGTATAGATCAAACCAATAATTTTAATGGAGGTGGGTCCAATGCAGTAAATAAAAATTAGAGTATATTTTTATTTATTTATTAGATTCATTTCAATTCGGATTCACACAGCAATTTTTTAAAAATAATGACTGTTTTTCATAATTGAATCCGGTAAAATACTTTTTGGGATGCTTACAGCAAATTATTTATAATGAATGATTTGATTGTATGTTAGTTAACTGAAAGGGTTAGCTAAATATGGTTGCATCAGTAATACTGCAACTAATCAAATGTATTACTATGACCTTGGAGAAAGTTCCAATGACTATTTAGAGAAAGTTCTAAATGACTGTACGAAAGTGTACATTATTTAATGCATCCTGTATGAAAGTATTTAATCCTAATTGGGATACGTACAGCAACTATTACTTGGAAAATTTATTGATTTATTTTTTAATGTATCCTGTAATTTCGAGGTGTAGTTCAGTTGGTAGAACGCTTGGTTTGGGACCAAGAGGCCGCAGGTTCGAGACCTGTCACTTCGACCAGCGGGGCTGAGAGCAAATTATCCGCCTGCCCAATATCAAGTAGCACATTATTTGTAAAAGTAGGAAGACCCAAGTACACAGCCTTCTAAAATACAAATAGCGAAAATGATAGGCCAAACAGCGGGATGTGCGGTTGTGCGGTTAACCTTAAACCGCCCATGGGCCTGTAAAGGTTTCGACGGGGTTATAAAAGTATAAAATCCATCGGTTGGTCACCTTATAACTAAAACTTAAATATAAACGCTAACAATAATGTTGCTCTTGCTGCTTAATTAAAAGCAGCTGGTCTATCAAAAGGTTAACGCTGTCCTAATTTGATACACCATCGATTTAATACAGCTGAAGACGCACTGCAAAGCATGTGAGCGTTCCTCAGGGCGTGGAAGATGAACACATCATGCAAAAGAAACAGGTGAGAACCATACTCAAACTGCTTTAATGTTTGGTAAATATCTTAAAGATGTGATTAAAGATTTTGTATGGAGTAATTTCGGACACGAGTTCGACTCTCGTCAGGTCCACCATTAAGGGTTGGTAACAAATATCCGTAAAACCCAGTGTTCAAAAATTTTAGCTAACTACTATTTAAAGTACACAGATAGCAAGAGTTAATAATTGGACAGGCCAATATTACGAGATGTGTAGCTGAGTAACTTACTGCTCACCATATACCGTTGTGGTGGAATTGGCAGACACACTGGACTCAAAATCCAACGAGGTAAAACTCATACGGGTTCAAGTCCCGTCAGCGGTACCATAATTAAGAAAGGTAGAAGTATATGATCAATTACTACAAGCCTAAGTATAAAGATATTCACTATGTTAAGATAACTTTTATGTATGAAGATTATAGTGGCTATATAGTGGTTCCTTATGGGAATTTCAATGGTAGTAATCATGATAAAGGGCTTAGTGTCTTAAAGTTTTTTACTAACTTTAGTGCTAGCTTTTTCAATAATACTATTATTATAAATAATGAATGTAGTTTTGATTCAAATAATGATGTTTATGCTATTACTTTGAAAAATAGATTTGGTGATCTCAGACATTTTAAGTCATTGTCACTAACAGAATTAACTAACTTGATAACAGGTATAGAGATTATTGCCTGTAAGTAAAGTCATAAATGCTGAGCGTACCATTACTCCTTTATCTTTTGCAGCAATCGGCAGCTGCCATTTTCATTTTCTCCAATTATAATATATGGCTTTTGGGTTGATTAATAAACATGAATTCCAATGTATGCTCAGCATTTATATAAATATGACAGTGTAGTCAAAAGGTTAAGACAGCTGGCTGCAACCCAGTGATTGTAGGTTCGAATCCTATCACTGTCTCCAAAGGAGGAAGTCATATGAGAATTATTGATAATAAGCATGATTTTTATGATTATCTACAAAATTCAACTGATAATATTGTTTTTGATAGACGCAATTCTTATATGCTTTCAAAAAACGATATTAGTGAAAAGTTTGATTTGATTAGATTCGACCTCAAATCAAAATATAGATTTTTACTAATTCAGGCTGGTGTGACTTACTGGCTATTTTTAATTAGAACTGAAGACTTTAATGTTATTCCAATTTGTACTTGGAAAAATTACAATAAACCAAACAAACTAATTGCATTAGATATAATTACATTCAGATTTAGTTATTATCTAAAGGATGATGATTATTCTTTAGATAAAATTAAGCGAAATACTAGTAAACTTATTTCAGCAATAGATAACAATGAAATATTTACTGTAAATGTAATCACATATCCACATAACAGTCAAATACCTATTTTTGCATCTTGTGGATTTGGAAATTATATTGACGCAACTGAAATGTTTTGTGCTATTGAGGAATATTTCTCAATTGAAAAAACTAAGTCTGAAACTACTGTAGCTAAAGGCACTACAGACAAGGATAAAATCACTATTCACGGATTTGATATAAAGACATCATTTAGATCAAATAAGAGGTGATATTTATGAAGGGATCTAAACATCATAGATGGTATAAGGATGGAATTAAAACCTCTAGAAAATGGTACAAGGGTATGTGGAATAAAAAAGTTAGACATGATTTCAGTATTGGTAGTCATTCTAACTATAAGAAATTTGCTTCAGTAAGTATGTGGGTAGGCATGCCATAAAAATCTGTTTACGATTTATGCAAACTATGATATAATATAATTATAATAAAAAGACCTGATCTAATGGGATTGCAACTTGATGATAGAAACTCATTCCTTCTTTAGTTGATTTCTTAGAGTTGTTCACGGTTCGACTCCGTGATAGATAATCAGCTCCGTTAGAAGGAACGGAATAATGAGGGTTATGATCTTTTGTATATGGATAGCCCCTCTAAGCTAATACGTACAAAAGATAATTGGCTGAAGGTTGGAGGAACGCTGAATCCCTGCAAAGTACTCCTTATTATGCAATAGTAGCTTAATGGAAAAAGCAGCGAGGATCCTCTTAAAAACAACGACAGCAAGATATTGGTTCGAATCCAGTCTATTGCAAACATACATATGTTCGATTCTACGGATGAGAACGTTTACGATCTATTGTTGAAAAAGGGCTTACGGTCGTAATACTAGAAAGCAACCTTTGACAAATTGGAAAGACAATTTCTTGCAAGATGACGAATTGGAAAGACAGTTGACAGCTCGGACAGACGAGTAAAATGTGTAAGAGTAGTTTAAGAGCATAATAATTTGCCAAAGGAAAAACAACGGTATGATCTATGTATTGTAGGTTCGAATCCTACCTCTTGCACCAAAAGAAAGTCTATTTAATAATATTATAGAGGGTTAGTTTAATGGTAGAATACCGGTCTCCAAAACCGAAGATCTGGGTTCGATTCCCTGACTCTCTGCCAAAAAATTTAGAAAAGGAGAAAAATATTATGAGAGCTACATCATTTATATTTCAACATTATGATTCACGATGGCAGTAATGTATTTGAATATGATAAGATCTAAAACAAGTGCTTATCTTCAATACATTATTGTCCGTATGGCGTAGTTTGAAGGTAAGTTTTTTCGCGTTTTTGGATCGGTAGCTCAAAGGGTGAGAGCGATGGACTGAAAATCCATAGAGGTTTGTTCGACTCAAACCCGATCCACCATTAAAAAATCTATTTACGTGTGATTTGATTTATAGTATAATATACTTAAAGAAACACACTTAAATATGTGGTAGTAATTCTTATCTCATGATACGCTCTGGTGACAAGATAAAAATGATGTTGGTAAATATAGGTTCGATTCCTATCTATCACGCCATAGAGACCTACCTTTTATCGAGTTTACGGGGTCAATAAATAAATGGAAGAACGACGACGCAATTTGAATCTCTTGAGTTAGTGTGATAAAAAGAGTTGACAGATACGTATAGACTACGAATTGAATCTGTTATAAAAACGTATGACTGTTCGGAAAGACGAAAAGAAGTAATGTATAAGTCAGATTGCTCAGTAAAATCTACTCATGACTTTGACTAATAGGAACAAGACTATTTCATGTGGTTTTAATTAGCACAAATGATTTCCATATAAAAAATCATTTTCGTGCTTTATATGCTAGATTAGCTCAGTTGATAGAGCAGCTGATTTGTAATCAGCAGGTCGTCAGTTTGAATCTGACATCTAGCTCCAGTATCAAGTCAGTCGGGTATACACGATGAAGATTTCGAGAGGGAATGACGACACACTCGGAAGGCAACCGAGAGCTTACGGCCTTAACCACAAAGGCTACTCGGCAGTGGTGACATTCTGGAGAGACAGAATTAAAAATGCAGACATATTCTCAATTTCAGAATATCCACGAAGACAATGATTGAAGTTAGCTGCTTCATAGTATAACTGGAAGATGTGGTAGAAGTCCATATATATTTTGTGCCATTAGCTCATCAGGATAGAGTATCTGACTTCGAATCAGATGGTGATAGGTTCGACTCCTATATGGCACACCAATTTACGTATTATGTTATTGATTTGAATTCAATATAGTACATATGCGCTATTAGCTCAGTTGGATAGAGCAACCGCCTTCTAAGCGGTAGGTCACTGGTTCGAATCCAGTATAGCGTGCCACTATTC
>ODAI011108456.1_pt1 | contig 10182 bp, 8 predicted proteins | sample 1539321 | NCBI WGS metagenome assembly ODAI01 (sample SAMN02144231, study PRJEB22623) | gut metagenome | biome: sheep rumen | host: Ovis aries | place: New Zealand | reverse complement strand
GATTCAGGACGCCTATGACTACGGCGTCAAGGTCACCGGCGTGACGGTGCACTTTGCCGACGACAAATACGATTGCGGCCCCATCATCGCCCAGCAGGCGCTGGCGGTGGAGGAGGGCTGGACGGTCGACGAGCTCGAGGAACATATCCATGCCATCGAGCACGTGCTGTATCCCGATACCATCCAGCTGCTCGCCGAGGGGCGCGTGAGCGTGCGCGACAACGGCACCGTGGCCATCGCGCCGCGCGTGTAGGAGGCGCTAGCCGTGAGCATCCCCAACTACCACTGGTATGTGTCGGTCAACGACGGCCTGTTGCGTGCCGGCGGTCCGCTGAACATACGCGTGGTGCCCGTTAGCTACGATCTTGCCAGTGGAACCAAGCGTCCCATGGCCGTGGCCGAGGACGAGCTAGAGGTGGTTCTGGAGCCAAACAGCCGTCCGGGCGGGGAGATGCTCGTGGCAAATGCCGGCTACTACGCCAGCGACGGCTCGCGCGGCAACTTGGTGGTGCACCTGCGGGCGCTGGGGCCGGCGGTACCGGAGCCTCCCGACGCTCCAGACACTGCGGGCCCGCTTACAAGAACGACCGAAAGCGGACCGCAGTCCCTCGTCAAGCGCACGGTTACCTTTGTAGACGGGCCGGCGGGACGTGCGGTTGGGGCAGTTATAGGAGCCTCTTCGGCGCTTTCGGGCGTGGCGGCGATCACCGACGGAGGCTTCGGTTCTCTTATTGCAGGCGTGGGCATGCTTGCGATGGGGGCGCTCATCCTGCTGGGCGTGACAGACAAGGGAGAGTAGACGGCTGACTCGCTTTGGCCTCGTTACTCTCCAACCATGAGCACTTCCCTGAGCGTGTTTCGCAGCACGTCGATGTCGATGGGCTTTGCGACGTGCGCCTGCATTCCCGCTTCTTTGGCTGCCTCCACGTCTTCCTTGAAGGCGTTGGCTGTCATCGCGATGATGGGAATGCTCGAAAGCCGTTCGTCCGGAAGTGACCGGATGGTCTCTGCGGCTTCGTATCCGTCCATCACGGGCATCTGGATGTCCATCAAGACGCATTGATAGTATCCGGGCTCCTCGGACACGAGCTTCTTGACCGCTTGGTCGCCATCTTCGGCGGTGTCAATCTGGAAGCCCATGTCTGTCAGGATCAGCGTGGCTATCTCCCGATTGACCGGATTGTCCTCTGCGAGCAGGAGTCTCATCGACTTGCTGCACGTGCAGGTACAGGTGCCGGTAGCTTGGTCTATCTGCTCCTGGGCATACGGAAGGTTCAGGATGACAATGAACTCGCTTCCCTCTCCTGGCGCGGTGACAACCTGGATTTCACCTTCCATCAGGTCGACGATCTTCTTCGTAATGGCCATGCCGAGACCGGTTCCCTGAGTCTTTCCGACGGTCGACGTCCGTTCCCGCTCAAAGGGCTCGAAGACATTCTTCGCGAACTCGGGGTTCATGCCGATGCCATTGTCCTTGACGCGAATCTCATAGCAGCCGCTATCGGAGCCTTTGCCCGTCTGCCGGAGGGAAAGCGTCACCTCTCCGCCTTCCGGCGTGAACTTGTGGGCATTGCTCAGAAGGTTCATGACAACGCGATCGAGGCGATTCCCATCGCACAAGACGCACTGCTGCTCTACATCGCAGAGCACCGTGTACTGGATGCCCTTGGCAACCATCTGTCCGTGCATCAGCTCGGCTGCCTCGCGAATGGTTGTTTCGATATTGATGACCTCAGGCTCTATTTCCAGCTTCCCGCTCTCGATGCGGCTCATCTCGAGGACGTCGTTGACGATGGAGAGAAGCTGATGACCCGCGACATCAATCTTGCGGAGGAATTGCGTCTGTTCCTCCTGCGATATCCCCTCACGTTCCGCGAGCATGATGTAGCCAAGGATGGCGTTAAGCGGTGTGCGGATGTCGTGGGACATGTTGGAGAGGAAGAACGACTTGGCCTCGCTAGCCCTTTCGGCTGCTACCAGACGTGCTCCGAGCTCCTCGTTTTCCTGAATGCGACTTGTGATGCGGCGCATGGCGTTGAGCATCACCGTAACGAAGATGCTGCCTCCGAACAGGATTCCGGAAATCACGAGATCAGGGCTTCCGAAGAGGCCGACCGCCAGATATCCGCACAAGAACAGTACGAGGAGCAAAATCGGCAGATTCAGGGTGTTCTGCTCTTGCGCCCAGTCGCCCCGCTCTCGAATGTGCCGTGAGAACCGGATGTACTGAGAGATGTTGAAGACCATCAGGGCGCTGCCGAGATAGATCATGCCATATATCAATAGCGCACTTGCTTGCATCACTTCTCCCACGACTTACGAACTGCAAGATCGTTGAGGTCTCTTCTCAGCCGCCGTGTGGCAAAGAGCGGACAGTCTCTGAACGTGCTCATCTCCACAATCAAGCGAGCCATTCTATAGCAGCATACCTAATTATGCACGTACAACCTTGTCTGTTTCGGCTCACCGTCACCTTGGGCCATGCAGAAAAACTTCCATCCGTACCGTTCGTAGAAACCGACATGGTCGGTTACGAGATACAGCGGAGATACCCCCTTTGCCTTCATGTCGCTAACTGCCAGATCAAGAAGCCTTCCCGCGATGCCTTGCCCCCGAAAGGCTTCTTCTGTATATACCGCGCATACGTTGGGACGTAAATCCTTTCGGTCGTGGAAGTCATTTTCTATCCCCCCAAGACCGCCAACTATTTGGTTGCCGTGTAGGCAGAGGTACCAGCCATACTCCGTCTTGTTGTCCAGATACTCAGTCATGCATGCCAGGTATGCCTCCCGTGGAACGCCCCACTTTGCATGGAACCAGTCCGCCGCCCTGTTCTTCAGCTCTGGCGCTTCCCTGAGCGCGAGGAAGGCGTAGTCTGCGTCGGCGTTGCTCTCTCTGACCGTATCCACGACACCTGCCCCCTCTGCAAGTACTTCAACCATGGGCCATGCCTCATGCCCAGTTTCGTTCATCCCGTCATTCAATATGACATTTTGTCTCAGAGGATGTGACCAAAAGGGCAATTGACTCTACGTGGCACGGCGAATTGAAGCTGCGAGCCTCATCCAAACACTTCATCAAATAAGATTGCGATGGACCCCTCGCTGCAGAACTCCCTGACGGAATATCCCAGATTTGGTGCCTTGTAAGAAGCATCTCCACCAGCATCTTTCAGCGTCTGCAAAACGTTCCTGAGGTCTTCGTGCAGATCCTCGGTAAAGATCCGGTCCGTCCCCTCACGATGCTCTGCATAGTTGTATGAGGGCAATATCTGTTTCGCCTGAAGAGCGAATCGATTCATGCCGGAATTCCCATATGAATCCAGCGCGTTCACATCTGCTCCCATAGCAAGCATCCTTCTCAAAACACCGAGAGCTTCAACAGCCCTCTCCTCTGTTGAGAAAACCCGGAAGCCCATATACGTATCGTTGGTATTCCACCTGCAGCACATCACGGCACAGTTAATGGCATCATGAAGCACCGGTGTTCGCCAAGCGTTGCAGCTGGACTCGTCTTCGATGAAGTTCACGTCTGCACCCATGTCCAACAAATAGTTGGCAATGGCGATATTCCCGGTTTTGAGTGCGACCTGCAGAGGCGACTGCCCGTCATCCTTCTTAGGCGGTTGCTTTGCCACACAATTGACCAGCGACGGCTTCTTTTCGATGATCTGCCTAACCAGTTCAAGGTTAGATGCTCTTATGGCGGTAAACAGCTTTTTCATGCTGCCCCTCTTTCTGAAATGGTTTTATCGCTTGCGACAGATATAGAGAAGATGATTTGTGGCTCCCAATAGCTCCCGCTTTTCGGAGAAAGTCAGATACCATTCGCAAAGAGCAGGAAAATCTTCATCTGTTATGGAAAAGTCGGGGCGTTCCTCTATGGGTTCTATCAGGCCATCCACACCCGTCGTTGTTATCCATTCGACGGGCTTTTCGCAAAACAATTGCTCAAACTCTGCAATATCGTATCCCGTAAAGAGCTGCTCTTTGAAATGCCTTACCCGATAATCGTTCGTGAAGTTCTCCGATTGCCCCTTAGCCCAGTTTCCGTAGAGATAGTTTGCATACATAATGGCAAACACAGATATAAAGGCAAACAGCATGACGCCGCCAGGCTTTGTGACCCGAATTGCCTCATCAATTGCGCAATTCACTTCGTCTGCTTCATACAGGTGATACATGGGGCCAAAGAACAGTGTTACATCAAAATCATTATCGGGAAGACGACTTAGGTTTGTTGCATCCCCTTGGAATGACTGAATATTGGTCATTCCTTTACTGTTTTCTCTGAGAACAGCCAGATTGCTCTCGACCAGTTCGACGGCCGTCACATCCATGCCCTCTCTTGCAAGAGCAATGGAATATCGTCCAGTTCCAGCGCCGACTTCAAGTACTTTCGATTGCTTTGCAGCATAACGATGAATGTAAGACATCGTCGTATAGTATTCGAGCTGGCCGTGCCGCGAGGTTATGGTCCGTCCGTCCTCATCGTACTGCCCGTAGAAGCTCGTTATCATTTCTTTTCTGGTGCTCATGTCGGGTTACCCACAAATCTTGTTTCCAATCTTATTTCAGCTGCCTCGGGCAAGGGTCCTTAGCCTAGTGTGAGAAACCCACAGGCTAAACAGGGATTGGCCTTCGGGCCGAGGCTCAGTTCACCAGATGGTACCCGTCTCGTGCGTGGCGAAGGGCTGCTTCCATCTCGGCGGCATCGGTCCAGCCAGAGAAGGACTGGGCGTAAGAGAAACCCTGGGTGTATCCGAAGTTAAAGCCCTGAAGCCTTCCGTAACTAGCCATCAGAACTCCGTCTGCCGGTATCTTTAGGTCGGCATAGCGGCAGGCTTCGTAGCCGATGAAGACCGATCCGTCTTTGCGTGTGACCTTTACCTGGTACGTGTCGTAGAGCACGTTGTACTCATATGAAGCGCTCTCGTTCGAGATGAACAGATACGTCCGGTAAGGCGTATACGTCATATCTCGGGCAAGCGAAGAAGAGACGATGTCCTCCCAGTCTTCGCGGATGAGACGCTCGGTGTTGGCGTGAATCTTGTCGAGGTTGTCCCCGCTCAGCTGGTTGGTGCTCGTCACCCATGCCGTGAGCCCCTCAACCGTGAACTGCTTTTCGGAAGGTTCAAAACGCCAGCCGACAGGAGCCTGCGCCTTCACCGTCACCGCGTCACCGTTGCTCAGACCTGTTTCGGGCGTTACCTTGAACCGGACCGCATCCGCATACTCCGCACTGTGGTCAGAAATCTTCAGCTCTGCCGTTCCTTCGCCAGACATGCCGGAAAACGTAACGCTCACGCCCGTAAATGGGTCGGCCGTGCGCGGAAAGGCGAGCTCGTGCATCGGAGAGTAAGGGATAAGCGCGCTAGCAAGGCAGATACCTGCGATTATACAAAGAGCTATGAGCCAGCCCTTCAGCTTGCGCCTGCGTCGCCTGTTTCTCTGCAGGTCTTTGATGTCCTCTTCGGCTCGGGCTATCGCTACACGTCGCTCGTACTCCTCCTCCGCGCTGTCATCCATGTCGATGAGCATTTCATGCCCGCAGTAGGGGCAGACGGCCCTTTCCCCATCATCCGACAATTCCATTCTTCCCTCGCAGGAGGGGCAGACGAGCGACAGTGTCTTTGTAATTTCTTGTTCCATGCTGCTATGGGCTCTCATTAGGTAGTTCTTGTCAGCTGCGCTACCGTTTCCACGTGCTTGGTGTGCGGGAACATGTCGACCGGCGTCAGGCTAGTCAGCTGGTACCCGCCCGCCAGAAGAACCTGCAGGTCGCGATGCTGGGTGGTGGCGTTGCACGAGACGTAGACCACCTGGCGCGGTGCGAGGGAGAGCACGCCGCCCAGAAACTCGGGCGTCGACCCGGCGCGCGGCGGGTCCATGATGACGACGTCGTAGCGCTCGTCGCGTCGCGCGGCCTCGCGCATGAACTCCGTTGCATCTGCACACACGAAACGGCAGCGGTTGTCGAGCCCGTTGATGCGTGCGTTGCGGCGCGCGTCGTCCACGGCACCCTTGCCGACCTCCACACCCGTCACGCGCAGGCCGTCTACCTGCGCCGCTGCACAGAGGCCGATGGTTCCGATGCCACAGTAGGCGTCGAGCACCCGCATGCCCTGAGCGAGACCGGCGCCGTCGATAGCCAGCCTGTAGAGCACCTCGGTCTGGGCGGGGTTGGTCTGGTAGAAGCTGGTGGGGCCAATCTCGAAGGTCACGCCGAGCAGCTTGTCGTGCATGATGCCGCCGCCATAGAGCGCGCGTGACGTGGGTCCCAAGATGGCGTTGGTGAACCGCTGGTTGGTGTTGAGTGCGATGGCGGTTATGTCCGGTGCGTGCTTGACAATGCGGCGGACGAGCTCGCGCTCGCGGGGGAGACGCTCGCCGTTGGCAACGATGGTGAGCAGCAGCTCGTCGGTCCTGTATCCAGCACGTACCACGGCGTGGCGCAAGAGGCCGCGACCGCTGTCCTCGTCGTAGGCCGAGACCTTGCAGAGCTCCGCCGTGCGTGCGAGCGAGTTGAGGGTGCGTCGGCAACGCGGATCTTCCACCAGGCACTGCCGACAGCGTACGATGTGGTGGGTCCCCTTGACGTAAAAGCCGCTGCGGATGGTGCCCTTAGGCCCGGGGGCGAAGGGCGTGGCGGCCTTGTTGCGGTAGCCGCTGGGACGCTTCATGCCCACGATGGGGTGCAGCGTGTCCGAAGGGCAGCTGGCGAGCAAGTCTGCAAACAGCTCTTCTACCTGCTGCTGCTTGCGTTTGAGCTGTAGCGGGTAGGGTACGCTGAGGGTCTCGCAGCCTCCGCAGCGCTTGGCAATAGGGCAGGTGTCAGTCTTGTATCCCATGGCAACAGTGTAGCGCCTCGGCCGCCTTTGTGGCCCCTTCCGATGTAAGGGCGTGCCTCTGGAGGGGTGCCGCTGCCGTTACTCCGAAATGTGCACGAGTTCGACGCGTTCCTGTGAGATGACAAAGGGCGAGTTCGTCTCCGTGGCGGTGCGGCATAGGTCGACGGTCAGCTGCATCTTCTCTACCATGCGATTGATCATCCGCTCTACCTGTGGCTCGCAAGGGGCCACATACAGGACGAAGGAGTCGTCATTGATAGCCATGTTGCGTACGGCCATGTGTCGCTTGTGGTAGTCGATCTCGTGCTCGTCGACCATCCGCTCGATGTCGTAGAGCATCGCAGGATTGCGCGCGGCCGTGACGTCGATTTCGTCGGCCAGCCTGATGAGAGAGGCCAGATAGGGAAGGTAGGTCTCGTTTCCGTTGCCTACGGTCCAGTGGGCGGGGAACAGCTCTTGATCGAGCAGGTTGGTGGCCCGGTGGCCGCGGCACACCTGCATGACGGCATATACGTGCTCGGGGGAGGGAATTTCGAGGAACTCGGCGTATTTGTTCACGTAAGCCGCGCTGAACTCCTGGTGGAAGTCGCGCACGATGTCCGAGGTCTTTGCGTTGGGGTAGCGCTGCATATACTCGTCGATGGGCATGTTCTTGGAGAACTCCTCGTACTGTGCCATGGAGATACCCATACCCACGTCGTGCAGGTAGCAGCCCATGAGCAGCGCGTAGATGGCGTCGGGGTTGAGCTCGAGCACCTGCTGGGGGCCAATCAGCTGATTGCAGAAGTTAATGACCGACATGCTATGCAGCACGGAGTGGTCGGTGAACTCGGGAAACAGCTGCTGGTAGCGGAAGAGCGTGTGCTGCATGGCAAAGACGGTGTCGGAGAAACGCTGGTGGAGGTCGCGATCAAGCTTGCGCAGCCTGTCTTCGAGCAGATACTCCATGTTGTCGTGTGCCATGGCCGTCTCCTTGCGAGTTTTCCCTTCCGGCGTGCATACGCAACCTCCCAAATCATACACTACGGTCCTTCCGATGGCTTGAGAGCTGCCCTTTTTGGCGAAAGCTTGCAGCGGGTGGGGCAGCGGAGCCTGATGGTGCGGTTGGCATGGTGCTGCAGCGGCCAGAGAACAGCGGCATCTGGATGTTATGGGGGCTATGTTTGATTTAAAAGCGGCAGCCGAAGTAGCGGCGAGCAGCGACCTGCGATTTTGTGGCTGCGCTACTCGGCGAACTGCGCTGGAGCCAAACATAGCCCCCATAACATCCAGAGGGCACGGTGCGCAGATTCGCAAGGAGGAGTTTTCCTTGGTTTCGCGGGCAGATGCAAGCCGTTCGGCGTTTCCTGACAACAATTTTCGCCGTCTCCCCGATATGACCTTTCTGTAGTGCTCTGAAAGCGTTATGGTAAAGAGTGCGTGTATCGACGCAGCCATTATGGAGAAGCGCGATGCTTATGGTGCGACAAACGTGCCTGAGGCGTCGCAGGTGTTTTTTGAGGAGGAACATATGGCAAAGGAAGTACCTGTCAAGAACGTTGTGCTTGTGGGTCAGGCCGGCACGGGCAAGACCATGCTCGCCGAGGCCATGCTGCACCTGACGGGCAAGACCACGCGTCTTGGTGGCCATGCTGGCACCAAGGCTACGCTCGACTACGACAGCCAGGAGACCGCCCGCGGCTTCTCCATCTCCACCACCTGGGCGCCGATCGAGTGGCAGGGCACGCGCATCAACGTTCTTGACGCCCCGTGCTATCCCGACTTTGTAGGCGACGCCTACACCGCCATGAGCGCCGTCGAGACCGCCCTGTTCGTGGTTGACGCAAACGACGGTCCGCAGACCACCACCACGCGTCTTTGGTACGCCGCCGAGAATCTGTCCATCGCACGCGCCGTGGTCATCAACCGCCTCGACCGCCCCGAGTCCGACTTCGATTCCGCCCTGGCGCAGTGCAAGGAGCGCTTCGGCAATCGCGTGGGCGCCGTGACCATCCCCATGGGCACCGCTGAGAACTTCTCGGGCATCATCGACGTCGTGCACATGAAGGCACGTCACCTCGAGGGCACCAAGGTCGTGGAGTCCGAGGTTCCGGCCGAGTACGCCGACGCTGCCGAGGCTGCGCGCGAGGAGCTCATCGACCTCGTGGCTGAGGCCGACGACGAGATCATGATGAAGTACCTCGAGGGTGAAGAGATCACCCAGGACGAGCTCGAGGGCTTGCTGGGCCTCGCCATTCGCACGCGCGTCTTCGTGCCTGCGTTTGCTGCCTCCGCCGTCAACGAGGAGGGCATCATCTCCATCCTCAACGCCGCCGTCGCATGGTTCCCCACGATGGCCGACTTCGAGGGCACGCTGCTCGTCAATGGCGAGGAGCTCGATGTGGATCCTTCCGACGAGCGCCCCGTGGGCTTCGTCTTCAAGACCCTCAACGACCCGCAGAATGGCAAGTACTCCTTCATCAAGGTGCTGACCGGCACCGTTACCCCGGGCGTCGAGCTGATCAACTCTCGCACGGGCAGGGGCGAGCGTCTGGGTCACCTGTATTCCATGTGCGGCCGCGACACCACCGAGATCAAGGTCTGCGCCGCTGGCGACATCTGCGTCGTTCCCAAGATCGACGCTCTGACCGGCGACACCCTCTCTGCCACCGGCAAGGTGACCGTTGCCGCCTTCAAGTTCCCCAACTCGCTGCATCGCGTGGCCATCGAGCCCGAGCAGCGCGGCACCGAGGGCAAGGTGTACGACTTCCTGCAGAGGTCTGCTGACGCCGACCCGACCCTCAAGGTTGCCCGCGACGAAGAGACCGCCCAGACCATCGTCTCCGCCATCGGCGACGCCCAGATTTCCGTCCTGCTTGAGCGCCTCAAGGAGCGCGCCAAGGTCTCTGCCAAGATTGTGCCGCTGCGCATTCCGTACCGCGAGACCATCCGCCGCACCTCCACGGGCCATGGCCGCCACAAGAAGCAGACCGGTGGTTCCGGCCAGTTCGGCGATTGCCATCTCCGCATCGAGCCCAATCCCGATCAGGGCTACGAGTTCGTTGACGAGGTCGTGGGTGGCGCCATTCCGCGCGGCTTCATCCCCGCTATCGACAAGGGTGTTCAGGAGACCATGGCCGGTGGCGTTATCGCTGGCTACCCGGTGATCGACGTCAAGGTCGCCGTGTTCGACGGTCAGTACCATCCGGTCGACTCCAACGAAATGGCCTTCAAGACGGCTGCCCGCCTGGGCTTCCCGGACGCCGTCAAGGGCGCCGACCCCGTGCTGCTCGAGCCCATGGCTCACCTCAAGATCACCGTGCCCGAGGGCTACGCTGGCGCCGTGATGGGCG
>ODAI014488926.1_pt1 | contig 10183 bp, 7 predicted proteins | sample 1539321 | NCBI WGS metagenome assembly ODAI01 (sample SAMN02144231, study PRJEB22623) | gut metagenome | biome: sheep rumen | host: Ovis aries | place: New Zealand | reverse complement strand
AGCAGGACGATACCCGTCTCATACACTTCATAGGCAAGGACAACATCGTGTTCCACTGCCTTATCTTCCCAGTGATGATGAAAGCCCACGGCGGCTACATCATGCCTGACAACGTGCCGGCAAATGAGTTCCTCAACCTTGAGGACGACAAGATATCCACATCACGCAACTGGGCTGTATGGCTCCACGAGTATCTCGTTGACCTCCCGGGAAAGCAGGACGTTCTCCGTTATGTTCTTACGGCAAATGCCCCTGAGACAAAGGATAACAACTTCACTTGGAAGGACTTCCAGGAGCGCAACAACTCTGAGCTTGTGGCTATCTACGGTAACTTCGTGAACCGTGCGCTTCAGCTCACAAAGAAGTATTTCGAGGGCGTTGTTCCTGCTATGGGTGAGTTTCAGGATGTTGATACTCAGGCAATCAACGAGTTCAAGGATGTGAAGAAGAACGTTGAGGAACTTCTTGATCAGTTCAAGTTCCGTGAGGCTCAGAAGGAGGCTATGAACCTTGCCCGTATCGGCAATCGATATATCACAGAGTGTGAGCCTTGGAAGCTCTGGAAGACAGATCCAAAGCGCGTTGAGACAATCCTTCATGTTTGTCTTCAGCTCACAGCTAACCTCGCTATCGCCTTTGAGCCATTCCTTCCATTCTCAAGCAAGAAGCTCAGGGAGATGCTCAACCTCGACTCATTCGACTGGGAACAGCTCGGTTCTATGGATATCCTCAAGGCTGGTCATCAGCTTGGCGAGCCTTCACTTCTCTTTGAGAAGATTGAGGATGCTACCATTGAGGCTCAGCTTCAGAAGCTTGAGGACACAAAGAAGGCTAACGAGGCAGAGAACTTCGAGCCAGAGCCATTCAAGGAGAATGTGGATTTTGACACATTCGAGAAACTTGACATCCGCGTAGGTCTCGTTACATCTTGCGAGAAGGTGAAGAAGTCAAAGAAGCTTCTCAAGTTCCATATCGACGACGGAACGAAGGACGGTCGCACAATCCTCTCAGGAATAGCAGCCTACTACGAGGATCCACAGGAGCTTGTTGGCAAGCAGGTGCTCTTCGTTGCTAACTTCGAGCCACGCAAGATGATGGGCGAAGAGAGCCAGGGCATGATTCTCTCAGCCGTAAACTTCGACGGTTCACTCTCTGTTACTACAACGAGTAAGGAAGTTAAGCCGGGATCAATAGTATCATAAATTTAAATTTTAAAATGAAAAATGAAAAATTATAAAATACAGATTACCATTTCAAGGTAAAAAGCGTATCTTGTATTTTTCATTTTTCACTTTTCATTTTTCATTTGATTTTTGCAATAAATGATTGAACAAGAAATAACTCTTGCAGTCTTGAAGGCTGTCAAGGAACTATACGGACAGGAAGTGCCAGAGAAGATGGCACAACTGCAGAAGACACGCGCAGAGTTTGAGGGCAACCTCACTCTCGTGGTATTCCCATTCGTGAAGATGGCTCGTAAGAAGCCAGAGGAAGTAGCCGCAGAAATCGGCGAATACCTTGTTAGCAACAGTAAGTCTGTTGCCAGCTACAACGTGGTAAAGGGCTTCCTCAACCTCGTCATTGCTCCAGAGGCATGGGTATCTCTTCTCAACGCTATTGATGCCGACGAGCACTATGGCGAGAAGAAGGCAACAGAGGATTCTGACCTCGTAATGATTGAGTACTCATCTCCAAACACGAATAAGCCTCTGCACCTCGGTCATGTGCGTAACAACCTTCTTGGTTGGTCTCTCGCACAGATTATGGCTGCTAACGGCCATAAGGTTGTTAAGACAAACATCGTGAACGACCGCGGTATTCACATCTGTAAGTCTATGCTTGCTTGGCAGAAGTGGGGTAACGGCGAGACTCCTGAGACATCTGGCAAGAAGGGCGACCACCTCATTGGCGACTACTATGTGGCTTTCGACAAGCACTATAAGGCTGAATGCGACGAACTTACAAAGAAGTACGTTGCCGAGGGTATGGCTGAGGATGCAGCTAAGGAGAAGGCAAAGCAGGAGGCTCCGCTTATCAAGGAGGCTCACGATATGCTCGTGAAGTGGGAGAACAACGATCCTGAGATTCGCGCTCTCTGGGCAAAGATGAACGAGTGGGTTTATGCCGGATTCAACGAGACATACAAGGCTCTCGGCGTTAGCTTCGATAAGATATACTACGAGTCAAATACATATCTTGAGGGCAAGGAAAAGGTGGAGGAAGGTCTTGCAAAGGGCTTCTTCTATCGTCGTCCGGACAACTCAGTATGGGCAGACCTCACAAGCGAGGGTCTTGACGAGAAGCTTCTTCTCCGTTCAGACGGTACATCCGTTTATATGACTCAGGATATCGGTACAGCAAAGCTCCGTTTCCAGGACTACCCTATCGACCAGATGATCTACGTAGTAGGTAACGAGCAGAACTATCACTTCCAGGTTCTCTCTATCCTTCTTGACAAGCTCGGTTTCAAGTGGGGTAAGGATCTCGTTCACTTCTCTTACGGTATGGTTGAGTTGCCAAATGGTAAGATGAAGTCTCGCGAGGGAACGGTAGTAGATGCCGACGACCTTATCGCAAGTATGATTAACGATGCCTATGAGGTTTCTCGCGACCATGCAAAGAAAGTGGATATGACCGAGGAAGAAAGCCGTGAGGTAGCTCGTATCGTGGGTATGGGTGCTCTGAAGTATTTCATCCTCAAGGTTGACGCTCGTAAGAATATGCTCTTCAACCCAGCAGAATCTATCGATTTCAACGGAAACACAGGTCCGTTCATCCAATATACCTACGCTCGTATCCGCTCTATCCTCCGCAAGGCAGAGGAACAGGGCTTGAAGGTTGAGCAGATGAATGGTGGTGTAGAACTTGCAGAGAAGGAGATTGAGCTTATCCAGAAGACATCTGAGTATGCAGCAGCCGTTGCACAGGCAGGTAAGGACTACTCTCCTTCAGGTATCGCAAACTACTGCTACGAGCTTACAAAGGCATTCAACCAGTTCTATCACGACTACTCTATCCTCGGCGAGGAAGATGCAAAGAAGAAGCAGTTCCGCTTGCTCCTTGCAAAAAATGTGGCAAAAACCCTGAAGAACGGTATGGCTCTCCTCGGAATTGAGGTTCCAGAGAGAATGTAAGGACCCTCTAAATCCCTTTAAAAGGGGACTTTTGAACACTCCGGCTCCCCCTTCTGGGGGGAGCGGGGGGGAGGTTCTTATCAAGGTAATGTAAAACAAAGAAAACTAAAAACCTAAACAATAACAATATTATGGCTTATCAAGAACAAAGAACAACGGGTTACGGAACTCGTGTAGGTAATTCATTTATGGCTATCGGTACTGGATTTATCCTTTTCTGTATCGGAACAGCTCTCCTTTGGTGGAACGAAGGCCGTACCGTAAAGACAGAGAAGATGCTCGAAGAAGTGGGCGGTTCTTATGTTGAGATGGAGAATCCTAACAAGAAGGACGCATCTCTCGACGGAGAACTTATCTGCGGATCAGCATTAGCAACAACCGAGGACTCTCTTAGCGACAATCAGTTTGGCGTTGGCGCAAAGGCTATCGCTCTTCATCGCCGAGTAGAATACTACCAATGGGTAGAGGATTCTAAGGAAAGTAGCGAAGACAAACTTGGCGGTAAGGAAGTTACCACCACAACATATACATATTCCAAGAAATGGGTTAGCCAACCTATCGAGTCTTCCGAGTTCAAGGATCCTGCCTATCAAAACAAGAATATGGTGCTCACAACCGTTGAGGAGTCTGAGCAGTATGCCGAGAATGTCAAATTCGGTGCATACCAGCTCAACGAGACCTTGATACATCTGATTTCATCACGTGAAGGTCTTGACCTTAACATAAGCGAGGATATGCTTAACCAGCTCGACAAGAGCGCACAGACAGCCTACGAGCGTTTCTATGGCGTGAAGAAATCTGCGAAACAGACGGTTGAACAACTGGCAGAAACAACCGTTCTCTCTGATTCCGCAAAGGCTGTAGCCGACTCTCTAAAAGCCGTTAATGATAGTATTATCAAGAACGCGGTAAACAAGAAAGACTTTGAATATGTCCATCAGGCAGGCAACGTGTTGTATTTCGGTCGTGTGCCTGGCTCACCAGAGATAGGTGATGTTCGTGTGACATTCGAGAAGGTCGTTCCTGCAAAGGTTACAGTCATGGCCGTTGTTGATGGCGATAGCTTCAAGGCATTCAAGGCAAAGAACGGCAAACGCTTCCAGAGGCTCGTAATGGGCAAGAAAAGTGGTGACGAGATTATCGACATAGAGAAGGAAACAAACAATATGCTTCTCTGGGTATTCCGTATTTTCGGAGTCATGTTAGTAATCGGCGGTCTAAAGGGTATCTTCGGTTTCTTGGAGACAGTTCTGAAGGTCGTTCCATTCATAGCAAACATCTTCGGATGGGGTGTCGGTGTTGTCTGCACGATATTAGGCCTTGTATGGTCGCTTATCATCATCGCAATAGCTTGGCTTTTCTATCGCCCTATACTCGGCATTACACTACTTGTAATAGCCGGATTCCTCACATGGGTATTTGCCTTCAAGGGCAAGGACAAGCTGAAAGAACTGGCAGCAAAAGGTAAGAAATAAATGAGAAAAGCAATCCTATCAATATCAGTCATACTGCTTATGTGTGCCTGTGGCGGTCAAACTCAGAAATCTACACAGGAGAATGATTCTGCAACGACCTCTGTTGAAAAGACAGGAACAAAGGGGGTGTCTGCAAAAGACATTCCCGATTTCGTAAAAAGCGTATATAACAAGGTGAATGAGGTTATGTCACAACAGGTAGTTAACACCTCTGTTCTTGACAGCGCATTCTTCGCCCCAAGCTATACCGAGCTGTACAAGAAGGTGCGAAAGGCTGAGGAAGGGAAATCATTCGACAATATGTGTTTTGTCGAGTATATGCCTTTCACCCAAGGCCTTATCGTTCCAATCACCATTACCAACATCAAGGCCGACATGCTTACCGACAACACCGCAGAGGTTTTCTATGAAATGAGAGACAAGGAGGATGTTGTAAAGATGTGGTGGCATCTGGTATATGCCAATGGTGAATGGCGTATCGATGATTGGAAAAATGATCCTGAAGACGAGAATAGCATGGCTGACAGGATGCGTGAATATCTGGCAAAGTGAAAAGAGTAAAGTAGAAAGAAGATAGTTGAAAGAGTAAAGGGTAAAGATGAAAAAGATATCATTTCTCATTGTTCTCTGTCTCTGCCTCATAACAGGGGCAAAGGCACAGAATACCAAGCAATATGAGAGAAAGGACTTCTCCTTCAAAGTAACCAAGGAGAAAAACGCAGAGGGCTATGTCAATATCGTTAAGCTAAGCACATACGTTGGTTCTCAACTCATAGATAATTACTCTTTCAAGGTGCCTTCGCCTCTTCCTGAAGACCTTTCCGATGGTATCGGAGCTGTCTCTGAAGAAGATATCAACTTCGACGGTTATCCCGATATTGATATCAATCTCGGCTATCGGGGCGCTGGAAGTGCGAATAACATACAGCATGAGGCTCTTCTCTGGAATCAGCAGCAGCATGCCTTCGTAAAGACTGATGGTTACAACGATATTGGCGAACCGCAACTTGATCCCAAGAATAAAGTTGTCTTTACGGTTATCAACAGCTATACCGATGTCACCAAGACCTACTACCGATGGAATGGCAACAAACTCGTGGAATATCTCTGCGAGACCGCTAAAATAGAGGATGATAAGGTCATAGATTTCAGCGAAATGCTCAATTTCCCCCTCTACACTCTTGAAGCGAAACTGAACGGAAGGACTCCTGTCATAATCGCCTTTCAGAAAAACGAAAAGGACATTGTGGCTGGTTACATCTACTATCCTCGTGCCAAGAATCCAGCACCAATCATGATCAAGGGAATCTACGATAATGGCACCTACGACCTCCGTGAACGTCTGAACGACGGAACCACAACAGGCTATATCTGCCTGAAATGCGACAAAGACGAGAATTGGAGTGGCGGGTGGGCTAATCCTACGACTCATAAGGAGCTGAAGCTAACGGACATATCCTTCAGTCACGAAGCTCAGAAATGGTTCACGAAATCGTTGTTTTTGGAAGAATAAATTGTAAACAATATGATAGAAATACCAGAAGGTTTAGGCGGAAAGATTTTCAAAGGCTGTGGCTGTATATCTATCGGCATAGTACTGATGTTCATCCTCGTAATCGTTATAGGCATCTGCTATGACGATGAGGAAACCGAAGAGAAGAAGGAAGAGCGGAAGACCGAGCAGGTTGAGAAGAAAGACAGCGTGGTTGTCAATGCCCCGTTGGAAGGTGACCCTTACAAGGAACTTGACGAACTGATAGGTCTTGAGCAGGTGAAGGAAGAGGTCCACTCGCTCGCCAACTTCGTAAAGATACAGAAACAACGCGAGAAGAAAGGCCTGAAGATTCCAAAGATGTCGCTCCACCTCGTGTTTACCGGCAGTCCTGGTACTGGTAAGACTACCGTTGCACGTATCGTGGCAAGGATATACAAGGATCTGGGAGTTCTGAAGAAAGGCCACACGGTGGAAACCGACCGCTCTGGACTTGTTGCCAACTATGTGGGACAGACAGCCACAAAGACTAATGCCATCGTTGATTCCGCACTTAACGGTGTGCTCTTCATCGACGAGGCCTACGCTCTCGTTCCTACTGCCAACAAGAATAACGACTACGGACAGGAGGCTATCTCTACCCTACTCAAACGTATGGAGGACGATCGCGACAAACTTGTGGTGATTGTAGCCGGATATCCAAAAGAGATGAACCGGTTCATTGACTCCAACCCCGGATTGAAATCGCGCTTCAACCGCTATATCAATTTCCCCGACTATACATCGGGCGAACTATGCCAGATCTTCAATATGTATGTCAGGAAAAACCAGTATTCCCTGACACCTGATGCCGAGCGATGCCTCAAGACCCGCCTTGACAGCGCCGTAAAGCACAAGGACCGTAACTTCGGAAACGCACGCTATGCCCGAAACATATTCGAGAAGAGCATACAACGGCAGGCAAACCGACTGTCAAGCGAAAAGAACCCGACAACCAAGCAACTGTCGGAAATAACCGCAAGCGATATACGCGAAGCATTCAATAAATAGCACAAATTCTACAACTTACGGAACCTGAACTGCATTTTTTCAGAGAAAAATTTGGTTTTCTCAGAAAATGTGTGTACTTTTGCACCGAAAACGTAAAGACACGACGAAATAAAAATCAAAGGTCTTTTCGGAAAACACATAATGAGGAAACAGGATTCCGGTATCGCTGAAAGATTAAGTGATGTCGGGGTTCTTATTTTTTAGTCTGCAGACAATCGACCTAAACATGATGGATGCAGCTAAATAGTAATTTAGTAAATTATAAAACAGTAAACAATATGGCATACATGTCAAAAGAAGGCTACGAGGCACTCGTAGCAGAACTCCATCGTCTGGAGGCGGTGGAAAGTCCTAAGGCTTCAGCAGCAATAGCCGAAGCTCGTGATAAGGGAGATCTCTCTGAGAATGCCGAATACGATGCTGCAAAGGAAGCACAGGCAAAGCTCATGGAGAAAATCAACCAGATGAAACTCACTCTTGCTGATGCAAAGATCATAGATAAGAGCCGTCTCTCTACAGATGCGGTTCAGCTTCTGTCAAAGGTGGAGATGACCAACCTCACCACAAAGTCAAAGATGACCTATACCATCGTTGCCGAGAATGAGGCCGACCTGCGTGCTGGCAAGATATCTGTCAAGACTCCTATTGCACAGGGGCTTCTCAATCATAAGGTTGGCGACGAGGTAGAGATTACTATTCCTCGCGGTAAGATTAAGCTCAGAATCGACTCTATAACTATAGAATAAACCCTTATCCCCCCTCCTCCGCGGAGGGGGCAAGGGAGGGCAGCTCACAACGGGCTGCTAATTTTTTTTCCTGCCTGCTTTTACTTTTGTACCCTTGCATCGTCAAAGAAGAAAAGCTAACAGGTAATTAGCAATTCATAATTCGAAATTTAAAATGGATATCTTTTCAAAAATCGCAGCTGGCGAAATCCCAAGCTATAAATGTGCAGAGAACGATGAGTTCTACGCATTTCTTGATATCAACCCTCTTGTCGTAGGTCACACTCTCGTAATCCCACGTCGTGAGGTTGACTACATCTTTGATATGGACGATGATGAAATCGCCCGCTATCAGGTGTTCGCAAAGAAGGTTGCCAAGGCTATCAAGGAGGCTTTCCCTTGCGTTAAGGTTGCCCAGATTGTACTCGGTCTTGAGGTTCCACACGCTCACATCCACCTCATCCCTATGCAGAGCGAGAAGGATGCCAACTTCGCAAACGAGAAGCTCAAGCTCTCAGAGGATGAGTTCAAGGCTGCAGCTAATAAGATTTTGGAAAATTTCAAAAAAATAAAATAAAGACTCCTTACCCCACCCCTTCTATGAAGGGGAAAGGGAGGGCAGCTCACTATGGGAGAATCCTTTTAGCGAAAAAGGCAACTTTCTCCCTACTCTGCCCGAAGGACAGAAAAGGGGTCATGGGACTTTTTTACACTTGCACATCGTTTAAATGATTAATAAATTCAGGTAATGACAAAAAGACTATTAACAATTTCCCTTATGATGTTTTGTGCACTCACAATAATGGCGCAAGGCACGGTAAAGGGAAAAGTACTGGACAAGAACAACGACGAGGCTCTTGGCTTTGTAAACATTGCTGTATCGCCAAAGGGTAGCAAGAAAATCTCTGGCGGTGCTACAACCGACCTTGACGGTAAATTCCTCATCAAGGACCTGCCGTATGGCTCCTACACACTCACCCTCTCCTTCGTCGGCTACAAAACCGTGACAAAGGAATTTCAGCTTTCTGCCACCAACAAGACCGTCAGCTATGCGGGTATCCACATGGCTGAGGATGCCAATATGCTTAATGAGGTCAAGGTTGTTGGTCAGAAATCCACTATGAAGCTCGAAGTTGACCGCAAGACATTCGACGTGGCAAGCAACCTTGCCAACGTGGGCGAGTCTGCCTCCGAGGTTCTCGACAACATCCCAAGCGTTGAGGTCGATAACGACGGTAACGTGTCGCTTCGCGGAAACGCATCGGTTGAGGTGTGGATCAACGGCCGTAGCGCAGGACTCACCTCCGACAACATGGGACAGGTCCTCCAGCAGATTCCTGCCGAGAGCATCGACCGTATCGAGGTTATGGACAACCCTTCAGCCAAGTTCTCTGCAGAGGGCGGTGCCGGTATTATCAATATCATTCTGAAGAAAGACCGCAAGGCTGGCTACTACGGCTCTGTATCGGCTGGTGGAGATACCCGAAACGGTGCTCGTGGCGGATTCAACTTCAACTATAACTCACGCTACGTAGATTTCTATGTCAATCTCGGCTTGCGCCACAATGAGAATGTCAGCAAGCAGAACGATAACCAGACATTCTTCGAAAACGGAAAACCAAGCGGATATGACCGACACAACACGCGCACTACAGATATGCGTAACAACCTCTTCTCTCGTGCCGGTATCACCTTCCACCTTACAGAGAAGGATGATATTGCCCTCACAGGTATGATGATGCACGGAAAGAACAAGTCATGGAGCAACACACCATACTATTACGGCAACATCGAAAACGGAGTTGATAAGCCTACAAAGGACATGCTCCGCAGAATTACAGGCAAGGGTCCTATGGACATGATCAACGGCTCATTCAACTACCGCCATAACTTCTCCCCTACACATTCCATAGACTTCGTGGTGAGCGCTAACAAGTGGAATAGCGACCGTAGCAACATCTATCAGGACTCCACCACATTCAAAGACGGTACAGAGACGATATTTGCCTACCAATCACGCCCTGCCGACATAAATAACAACCGCTATGAGGTGAAGCTCGACTATGAAAACAAGATAACCGACGCCTTCAAGCTCGAGACTGGCTACAACAGCTTCTTCTCAAAGGAAGACACTCCAAACGAGATGTTCCGTGCCGACACATGGAGCGGCGAAGGACTGTATATAGACTCAGCCTACTACAACCGTTTCATCTACGAGAACACCACCCATGCCGGCTACGTAACGGCCAACCTCACTCTCGGCAAGCTCGGCATCATGGCAGGTCTGCGTGGCGAATACTGGAAGGT
>ODAI013842697.1_pt1 | contig 10183 bp, 7 predicted proteins | sample 1539321 | NCBI WGS metagenome assembly ODAI01 (sample SAMN02144231, study PRJEB22623) | gut metagenome | biome: sheep rumen | host: Ovis aries | place: New Zealand | reverse complement strand
GAGAAGTAATATATCTTACCTACGCTCTTGAAGCGTACTCCAACTATCTCTTTCATAGTATTCTCCATTCTGTACGGGAAACGCTCCCGCTGTATGATCGGCTTCAGCCGGTTATCTCCGTGATCTCAGCGCACAGAGCCGCTGTTACAAGAGGAATGCTCACATTTGCTTCCACCGCGCGCCACGCTTTTTCGATGCTGCGGTGTATGCGCACAGCCTGACCTGTCGTCAGGAGCTCGGACAGGCTCACAGCTCCGCTCCGGAAGCAGCCTATAAGTGCGGCATTGCTGTCCTTGCTGAGCACAGCCGCGTCTCTTATCAGCTTATCGAGCATTGACAATATCTCTCTTATGTCATTGCGTTCCTTTACGCCGCCGCTGAAAGCGACATTGAGAGCGTATTCATCTCTTTTAATTATACTATCAGCAATGGATTTTGTCAAATCCACCTGTTTCCTCAGGCTCTCATTGAAGAGGTAATCCCGGCACATACCGATATTGCCGTGAAAGCAGCCGACTGCCTTTTTGATGTCGTCAGCTCCGAAGTTCTCCTCCGCAAGGGACTCCGCCGCTTCCTCAGAGGTACACGGAGCCGTTCCGAGACAAACGCAGCGCGAGATGATAGTGGGCAGGAATTCCGCCTTTGACTCCGCTGTGAATATGAAGAATGCGTAATCCGGCGGTTCCTCGATGAGCTTGAGGAGCGTGTTCTGAGTACGCGGATCGAGATTGCGGCAGTCCGCGAAGATGTAGATCTTCCTGCCGCTGTTGTTGTTAGGCTTTATGAAGGCGTCCGCGATGACGTTTCGCGCCGTTTCGACCGAAAAGCCGCCGAGCTTTCCACTGTGCTCAACGTATACTACGTCCGGATGAGTGCCGCGTTCGCTGTGATGGCAGGCATTGCACACCCCGCACGGACCATTCTCCGTCGGAGCTTCACACAGAAGCAGCGACGTATAATATGAAGCTATCAGCTTTTTTCCGCTGCCCTTTTCACCGTACAGAAGCAGAGTATGGGCAGTTCTTCCGCTCTTCACCATACTCCTCAGCGTTGAGAGGACGTATTCGTTTCCGTATATCTTTTTCATTTTTCACCCTGTTTTTCATATATGGAGCATTGCTCCTGCTTATTCATTTTACCACATTCACGGTAAAAATACCATACCTTTTGAAAATATTTATACAGCTCCGGTCAATGATCTCGCCGCTCGCCGCTATCGGAACAGCCGGCGGACACGGTACTCTCACGGCAGCGCATATCCTGCCCTCCGCTTCATCGACCGATATGTCCTCGCTTGGAGCGAAAACTGCTTCGCGTATGCTCATAGCACGGACGGGGAGCTCCTGCCTGAAAGGAGTTCTGACCGGCTCAGTCCTGTGAGCTTCAGCAAGCGCTCTGCCGATCATCTCCCTGAGTCTGCGGAAGTCCTCCGGACGGTCTGCCGGCGACATCAGCAGTATCACTATGCTGTCGTCAGCATACTCGCACTCGCAGCCGTTTTTCCGCAGCAGAGCAGCAAGCTCCTTTCCGCTGTGACCGCTCTCCGCCGCGCATATCGTAATATGGAACGGATCGCCGTCCGCAAAGACGAGCCTGTCCGAAAACTCTCCGCGCAGGGCTTCGAGCTCCGGAAGAGCTGCGGCTATATCCTGCCTTATCTCCCCGGCAAGGTACTTCACACAACTGTCCAGCGACGCCATTATAAGATAGGACGGGCTCGTTGAACCGAAAAGTCCCATTGCAGGCTTTAGCTTTTCCGCATATTCCGGACGCGAGGTGTGCAGCATAGCCGCTCCGGTCAGTGCCGGCAGCATCTTGTGCGCTGAGTCACAGCACATATCCGCTCCGAGAGCTATCGGGTGCATATTCTCCGGCATAAACGCAAGATGTGCGCCGTGAGCATTGTCCACTATCAGTCTCGCACCGTGCCTCCTGCAAACCGCAGCAAGTCCGCGTATATCCGCCATTCTGCCGGTGTAGTCCGGAGACGTAACGTAGAGACAAGCGTGTTCGCCGCAGCCGCTAAAAGCGGCTTCAGCCGCCGCCGGAGATACTTCCCCGGAAAGTATACCGCCGCGGTACTCCGGCATTATCCAGTCAACTTCAAGTCCGAGCAGGGCGGCGGCATTCAGGAACGCTCTGTGAGCGTTCCTGACGGCGAACACGCGTCTGCCCTCGCTCTTCATTATGGCGAGCATCGCCTGTATGCACAGAGTCGAGCCGCCGGCAGAGTATGCCGTTGCAGCAGTTCCGTACAGAACGGACATATTCCGCTCACTTTCTGCAATTATACTCTCTGCATCGAAAAGGCTGTCCGCGCCTGTTATCTCTGTTATATCGTTCGCTGCTGAAACGAAGCTCATTCCCCTGCCCTTATGCCCCGGCATATGACACCTAAGCGTTCCGGACGAAGCATAGCTGTTCAGAAAATCTATAATAGGAGTATCCATACCATTACCTCACGGGTTTTATCAGATATAGTATTGCAGTATCCGGAACATTCTCAGTCTTGCGCGGGACATCGCCGCGGAAACTGCCTGCGGAGTCACACCGAGCTCGCGTCCGATAGTCACTATATCCTTGTTCTGAAAATAGTATAACATAATTATTTCCTTTTGTCTCGGTGTAAGCTCATTTTTTATCACTTTTAACAATATATTCCTAAGTCGGGAACGGCTGTCCTCGTCGGTTTTGCCCTCAAGAATGAGTCTTATCCCCTCGTCAGCCTTACCGGTAAATGTATCGGAATAGGTTCTGCGTCTCGACACTCTGCTTGTACCTCCTTAGATATGATGATAATTGCGCTGTGCGCTCATCAATGCTGTCTGCTCTGCCTGAAGCGGAAAGTCGTTTGCTCAGGGTGAAGAGCTCCTTCATATATCCGCGGACAAGTCCGGGTTCTCTGTTGTAGTCACTTATCATCTTATTCACGTTTCTTTAAACCTCCCTTACGGTCAAAATGTCGCACGAAAGCAGCTTATCGAACTAACGTTCTATTCCTTGTGATTTATATTATAGAACATATTTTCCTGAATGTCAATAGTCTGCACTTATGTTTTTGTTTTAACTCATTAAGAGGAAAAATTTTCACCGCAATTATTGCTATTTCTGAAAAAATATGCTATACTATTTATGTATACTATCATCTTGCAAACACTGATATTATACTCATTACACAACGTTCAACAAAGCAATTATATAAAGGATGTGTTGTCTATGTCTCGTAACTATGACGTCATAATCGCAGGCTGCGGAGCCGCTGGTCTCTACGCTGCCATAAACCTCCCCTCAGAGCTCAATATACTCATAATCTGCAAAAGAGAACTCTCACTCTGCAATTCCTCCCTCGCTCAGGGCGGTATAGCCGGAGTCTACAATTCTCCCTCGGATAATATACAGTATCACCAGAACGATACCCTCATCGCCGGCAGCTTCAAGAACAATGTCGATGCTGTCCACACCCTCGTCAGCGAGGCTGCTCAGGACCTCGAACATATCATAAAGCTCGGCGTTGACTTCGATAAGAACCCCGACGGCTCTTACCACCGTACCCTTGAGGGCGGTCACAGCCACCACCGCATCTTCCACCACGCTGACTCCACCGGCAAGGAGATAGCTTCCACCCTCCTCGAAAGAGTAAAGGAACTCAAAAACGTCGAGATACGCGAAAACTGCCTTATGTGCGGCGTTAAACAGACCTCTACCGGCTACACCGCTTTCCTCAGGAGCGAGGACGGCTCCTATGAAAACTGCAACTGCCACTTTATGATACTCGCTACCGGCGGTATCGGCAGAGTTTATCAGTTCACGACCAATTCAGCTATCGCTACCGGCGACGGCATTACATTCGCCTACGAAATGGGCGCTAAGATCAAGAACCTCAGCTATGTACAGTTTCACCCCACAGCCTTCAACAACAGGGCTACCCGTGAGTGTTTCCTCATCTCCGAGGCTGTTCGTGGCGAGGGTGCTTACCTCCTCAACTGCCACAAGGAACGCTTTATGCAGAATTACGATGAGCGTCTTGAGCTTGCTCCCAGAGACGTCGTTTCCCACGCTATCGTCCTTGAGGCTAAGAAGCAGAATTCCACCGAATTCTACCTCGATATAAGCTACAAGGACAGCGATTTCCTCAAAAAGCGCTTCCCGATGATCTACAAGAACCTCCTCGAACAGGGCTACGATCTCACCAAGGAACCTGTTCCGATCTATCCCTGCCAGCACTACCTTATGGGCGGCATTGATGTTGACAACAACTCGGAGACTACTCTCCCCAACCTCTATGCCTGCGGAGAATGTTCACACACCGGCGTTCACGGCAGCAACCGTCTCGCCAGCAACTCTCTCCTCGAAGCCCTCGTATTCTCGCGTCACGCTGCGAACCATATCGCTTCAAAGCTCGGCAGCGTTCCGGCTGATTTCGAGGAAGCTCAGTTCGATCCCCACATCGGCGCTCACACTATCCCCAAGGGCATACGCACCGAGACAAGAAAAATAATGCAGAACAGCTACTTCGTTATCCCTGACAAGCCTGCTGCTGCAGAAGGTCTCAAGAGAATAAAGGCTATCCGTGAGGATCTCCTCAACGGCGGCTATTACGTTGATCCGGACTACGTTCTCGCTAAATCCATAGTTACCGTCGCTTCGATAATCCTCAGCGAAGTTACAGAATGACCTCTCTACGAAAGGAAATGCCTTATGAAGTTATTACAATGCTATGTTGACAATATAATCACCACCGCGCTTATGGAGGACATAAACTACATAGATGCGGCTGCCGATAACCTCATTCCCGAGGATCACAGAAGCTCCGCCTACTATATCGCAAAGGCTGACGGCGTTGTCTGCGGTATAGAGGTCGCGAAAAGAGTTTTCGACCTTGCCGGCGGAAACGTTGACTTCCGTATTCTTATGAAAGACGGCTCAAAGGTCAAGAAGGGCGACATCATCGCTGAAATGGAGGGAAGCACTCTCACTCTCCTCAAAGGCGAACGCACCGCTCTCAATCTCCTCCAGCATATGTCCGGCATCGCTACCGCTACCAACAGATGTGTTGAGCTCGTTGCCGGAACACGCGCTTCCGTTACCGATACCAGAAAAACTCTCCCCGGACTCCGTGCTCTCCAGAAGTACGCTGTTACGGTCGGCGGCGGTAAAAATCACCGCTACAACCTCTCCGATGCTGCTATGCTAAAGGACAACCACATCGACGCTTACGGCAGCATTACCGCAGCAGTTGCAGCTCTGAGAAGCAAGATCGGTCACACTGTGAAAATCGAGGTCGAGGTCCGTACTCTCGCCGAGCTCGAAGAGGCTCTCGAAAACAAGGTCGAGATAATTATGCTCGACAATATGGGCTGCGACGAAATGGCAGAGGCTGTTGAGATAGCTGACGGACGTGTTCTCCTCGAAGCATCAGGCAATATCACTGAAGAAAATATCCGCAAGGTCGCTGAGACTGGCGTTGATATTATCTCGCTCGGTGCTCTCACCCACTCCGTAAAATGCTTCGATGTTTCTATGAGAATTAAGAAATAAGAGCTCAGAATACAGAATTCAGAAATGAGACCGCAGGGGCGACGAAACACCGCCCCTGTAAACTCATTTCTGACTTCTGAGCTCTGACTTCTGAAGTCTGTTATCTTCATCAGATTTTTGCGCCGGTTTCCGGAAATTATCACATCTTCCACATATTGTCAGGCTATACTGTTACCATAGAAGAACGGAAAAACGTTCCTCTATCCGGTAAGACATCCTCACTTTTTCATATAAACCACCCTTAATGGCGACAGCGCACAGGTTTCACCCACCTGTGCGCTGTTGTCGTTTATATTACGAGAACGCCCCGATCATTCCTCGGGCGACTCGTTTACGGTCTGCGTGATATTATTCTTTCCATCAACGTTATCCTTGCGGACATATCTTGCCGCTTCGGGATCGTACTTGAGAATGAGGTTCTTGATATTCTCATCGAGAGTCAGATTGTATGTTATCTTCAGGGCATTGACCGCATTGGGAATATCATTTTCCTGAAGATAATGTGCCGCAAGCTCTGCTGCGACTGTAACTACTTCCTGATTAGGTCCGAGTTTCATATCGTACTTTGCAAGGACCTCTACGACCTCCTCGTGCAGCGGACGTACTATCGGTGAGCCCTTGAGGTCAGCAAGATGCTGCATTTCAAGCGGCACAGCAGGGTTTGGTGCGAGCATAACGCTTGCGGTATAGAAAGCAGCTGCGTCATCGTACTCCTGAGCGTCTGTGAGCAGATATCCCATATTTGCATAGCAGCGAGCAAGTGCGACCGGTGAGGAAGCAACTTTGAGAGTATCGCGTGTGATCTCCTCGAGTCTCTTGCGGTTCTTGAGCAGCTTGTATACCTCTGCGAGCTCGAACTTCGGACCGCAGTCTACCGGATTGAATTCGATAGCCTTTTCGAGTATCGGGATAGCGTCCAGCGGAGAACCGGTCTCGGTCATAATATAAGCATAAGCTGTTATGTATGTAGCGAAGTCAAAAGGAGCGCGGTTGAGTTTCTTTTCAGGCTTATAGAGGAGCTGATAGAGGTTGTCCTCGAAGGGATTTCTCAGCGAAACGAACTTCGCATTCTCGCCCTCTCTGAACTCCACGGTGATCTTCTTGTAAAGGCGCTCTGCGAGAGGCTTTGCCTCAACGAACTTTCTCTCGCCGATGAGCTGATTGATCTGTTCATACATCTTGTCGAGACGAACTCCGTCAACGTGAGTTATACGCAGCATTTCCTTGCGCGTAGCCTCGGGAAGATTTTCCAGAAGCAGCTGCTCGACTGCCTCAAAGCCCTCCTGATTTCCTTCCTGAGCGTATTTTGAAGCCAGCTCACGGAGCAGCTTGTCGTTTTCCTCGCGTGAGTCTCCGAGCTTGCCTCTGATCTCCTCAAGGGTTTCTTTGTATGACATAGTATTTCCTCGTTTCTTGTTTCTTATTGTATACTGATAAGCGGAGCGCAGCCGGAAACCGGTTTGTGCTCCGCTCTGACGGCTTTAAGGGATCAGAGACCTCTCTTAGCCATATCCTTCTTGAATTTAGCGTCGATCTTATCCTGCTTCTTCTTAGCCTTGAGCTCTGACTTTGTCATAAAGCGCATATCTTCTTCCTGATGAAGGGGCTTGAATGAAGATGCAGATGACTTTGAAGCCGGTCTTGAAGCGCCCTTGTATTCCTCATAGTCGGTAACAGTCTGCTTGGCAGCAGCAGATGCGTTCTTTCTCTTTACCGAGTCGTCGCCCATCTGTGAAAGAACGTCCTCGATAGATGTGAGCAGAGGAGCGTTTGCCTTGAGTCCCTGAGTATCGAGGAGGCTCTTGTCGGAATAGTCCTTTGCATTCGAGATAGCTGTGATGAAAGCCTGAGAAGTGCTCTTGCTGTGCGGATTTGTAGCTATCTTTGAGATATTTGCAGTAGGCGTTGTATAAGGAGCATTCGACTTTGCTCTCTTCTTCGGTGCAGGGGCAGGAGCGGGGGCAGGTACCGGAGCTGCCTGAGGTGCAGGTGCAGGAGCTGCTGCCTTTGCTGCGGCAGGCTGCTTTGCAGCTGTCTGCTTGGAAGCTGTCTTCTTTGCTGCTGTCTCAGTCTTGGGAGCAGCGGTATTTGCTGCCGGCTGAACAGGAGGAGCTGCCTGAGGCATACCCATAGGCGGTATCATCTGCTGGTTGGCAAGAGGTGCGAATACGGGCTGACCGTTTGCGTCAACGCCTGCCATCTGCATCTGAACGTATGTATATACCGGCTGACCGTTCATATCATATCCAGCAAACTGCGGAACACTGATTATCTGCGGCTGTTCCATAGAAACAGGCTGGATAGGCTGAGTTCTCTTCATTTCGTCCGCGAATACCGGTGTACTGTATCTGTATTTATTCATATCATTTTCCCCATTTTCCTCATTTACATTTTCAGTCTGAACGCTTTGCTGCTGTACAGGTGCGGCTGTCTGCGGAACCGGAATATCCTCAATTGCAGGAGCTGCACTCTGCGGCATCGGAATATCCTCGATAACAGGCGCTGCGGGCTGCGGCACTGGAATATCCTCGATGACAGGAGCTGCACTCTGCGGAACCGGAATATCCTCGATGACAGGAGCTGCACTCTGCGGAACCGGAATATCCTCGATAACAGGAGCTGACGGCTGCGGCACTACGGGAATATCCTCGATAACGGGCGCTGCGGGCTGCGGCACTACGGGAATATCCTCGATAATGGAAGCAGTTTGCTCTGGCATCGGTATCTCGTCGAATACAGGTGCAGGAGCTTCTTCATATACAGGAGCAGCGGCAGCAGGAGTTTCCGGAACAGGAAGTTCTTCCATTTCGGTAAGCTCGGTTACTGGAGCAGCTTCAGACTGATCGTTGACCTCGTATCCGAAGATCTGGTCTGCGACCATATCCCATTCGGACACTGTTGAAAGATCCACTTCGGGCTCGGGCTCGGTATTTACGGGGACTGTTTCTGCGGCTAATGTCTTTGTGAGCTCGTTCTCCGCTGCATTGACCACAGATGCTGAATTAGCAAACGGGCTTGTAGCCGGAGGCGGATTATTATTGAGTGAGAACATTCTTAGAACGTCCTCTTCGTTGTTTATGTCGATTATAGGCTTTACATCGTCCGGCTTTTCGGCGATGATAGGCTCTTCCTCGATGATCTCAGGCTGTTCCTGCACGGGATTTACTGCAAACTGTGCAAGGAAGTCGTCCTCAGCGGGCTTCGGTTCCTCTGCCGGCTTGTTGACAGCGAACTGAGCGAGGAAATCGTCCTGAGCGGGTGCCGGCTCGGGCTCAGGCACGGGCTCGGGTTCCGGTTCTGCACCCGGAACGTTTATCGCAAACTGAGCGAGGTCGTCGTCCATAGCAACGTTAGTGCCGGGGACAGTCGGCTTAGCTGCTTCACGCTCTGCCTCTTCCTGCTCTGCTCTTCTCTGAGCGGCAACGGCTTCTCTTCTTGCCTCTTCCTCGGCAAGTCTTTCAGCCTCCTGTGCCTTTCTCTCAGCCGCAGCAGCCTTTGCAGCAGCGATCTTCTTGGCTTCCTCGTTAGGATCCTTTGTTATCTTAGCGGTGGTATTGCCGAGAGGAACGATACCATCATCTACAAAGCCTCTTTTAGCTCTGAGTCTTTCTTCTTTCAGGATGCGGTCCATTTCCTTTTTATCAGCCTTTATCATCTTCTTAGCGAGGGCCGCTTTACACTTTTCGCAAGTGAGCTCGTTAAGATTGGTCATAATACCTGAGCGGCGGTATCTTGTGACATTTTCTGGTTTGAGAAGGTTTATGCCACAGCCGGTCTTTTTTTCATTTTCCGTGCCGTGGACTTCATCGTTAAATGAAGTCGTTACGAGCATAATATCCATAATGATCTCCCTGACCGCAGCCATCCACCGCGGCTGTCTCTTTACGGCAGAGACAAAGCCGATTTCCCAGATACCCGTTGCACTCCGGCAGAACAGCGTCGTCGAGGTCTCCTCAGACTGCGCCGGCAGATACAGGGCAAATATACACAATAATATTATACCTTATCAGCAATAAAAAATCAACACTTTCTTAAAAAATCACCGCAAAAATTATACCGATTTTAAATTTTTTGGAGAAAACAACAAATCGTTATTGATTTTTTTGTCAAAAATTCCATAGCAAAGTTAAGACAAAATAGTAATGACGTATTTGCACTATGCATATGCAGTTAAATGATAATCTCAATATCAAAAAATGACCGGAACCAATATACGGTTCCGGTCTCATATCATTTTTGTTCTGTTTTATTGTCGGTGTCCTCGGTACTTTCAGACTCGTCCTCAGCCTCATCATCATCGACCTCTTCTTCAAAGAAAACGCTCTTGTATTCCGCGACCCGGGCGCTGTCTCCGTAGCAGTCTATCTCGATGATCTCCTTCTTCAACATATAGATTATCGCGCCGAACATCAGCGAATAAGCTATTGCATTGACGAGTATGCTGAAATATATCCTTATTCCCATAAGGTTTCCGAACATTCCGCCCATTATCAGTCCTATGCAAACTATTATGACGACCTCGAAATTCACCTTATACGGATCAAGGTATACGAATATGAAGCATACCACCGCCGATAACAGTGAGTGTATCACCGCCAGCTTGAACGAATACGGCTCATAAAATCTTCTGTACCTTGCCGAATTC
>ODAI011464416.1_pt1 | contig 10183 bp, 14 predicted proteins | sample 1539321 | NCBI WGS metagenome assembly ODAI01 (sample SAMN02144231, study PRJEB22623) | gut metagenome | biome: sheep rumen | host: Ovis aries | place: New Zealand | reverse complement strand
TCCAGCTAATACGCAACATCCTGCAAAGAGAGAGGGAACAGTCTCACGGGAACGAGGTCAAATATAATGCCTCAAGGGTGGAGACGTACACCTCTATCAATTACAGAATGATTATCCAATAGGACAGCAGATGAATCAATATGGATAATTGATTTCTACCTACTTCTTTAGCATACTAGGGTGGAAGTGTCTCTTCAGATAATGTCTACGATGGAGTAAAGCAAGCATCAAAATATCTAAAGGAACAAGGGGTGCCAAGGCAAAATAGAAAACTAATATTAGAGTCTTTCGATGTAAGAACAATCAAACTAGAAAAAGCAGGTGAGAATACTTATGGTCTTAGATTTTATGGTGGAAATGCGAATGCAGAAGGAAGATATCTGTTTGAAACCTTTTCTCCGCTTACAAATCGTGAAAATTTGGCGTTGCCATATGAATGGAATAGTATGACAGGTATACAACAATTCCAAGTGAAAAATGGGACAACTATAATTACAGGCAAAGCTGCTCCGCAAACAGGTTTTGGCGCGCAATACACAGGCGGAGCAAATCAATGGTATATTAATAATTTGGAGGACTTAATTAAATGTCATTAGAGGATAAGTATAAGAAAAAAAATTCAGATATTCAACAACGGCTTAGAAGAGAAATGGAATATGTAAAAAAAGGACAGAGCAAAAAAAATTATGTACAATTATGCAATATTCTAGAAGAGTTAGAGAATATGATGAATAACAAATGTTTAACATTGTGCTATCCTAGAATAATAGTTGATTCATGGGATTTTAATGATGATTTAGGTATAGAATTATTAGATTTGGCAGAATTATATAAACGATGGAAATAATATATTGAATGATTGTCAATACTTTAGCGCCACCAACCCCTCTCATCAAAGCCAACCAAAGTAAATCCAATCACCATCCCGAACCTGAATCGTCTCTCAGCTACGCTGATGTCAGTCGATGAAGGTGAGGGTAGCGAGTTACGGTAGTAACGAGCAAAATATAGCGGTTTTAGCCCCTGTTGGGAATACTTAAGAAAAACTGAATAATGAATTTGTAGTTTAATTCCATTAAGTTGATAAGCAAGCACTCTTAACAAAAATTCTTGTTAGGGGTGTTTTGCTTATGTTCCATATTTTTCTATTTAACTCAAATTAGATTTATATTGCTTAAATTTCCAAAGCGTAATTATGATAAAATAAGAGAAATACATAGCTATATACAAGAAAAAACTGCCGGATGGATGGATAACCTTGCTGAGATTATACAGATAATTAGTGAAATGTCAGTTGATACCGCCATGGAAGGAGTAACAGCAGAAAAAATATTATCATACATGACAGAAGTTCATGGAAGCATGTATGTGCTGATATCTGATATTGTATCCGATTTTCTGACCAGACAGATGATGTTTGAAGCTGAGCTTTATGAGCTGGATAAAGATGCATATGCCATAATACCTGAGGATTATGTAAATAACACAATAAGCAAATATTCTGAAACCTATGATTTGTTTGACGGATATGTGGAAAATCTCAATAAAATATTATACAATATAGGTGATGTAATAGAGCCTTTAGAGCCAAATTCCGAAAATATATATACTGAACTGGAAGAATATATAACAAGAGAAAAACAGAAAATGCAGCAGTATCACGAACTTGATGAACTCTTTTGTTATAATGAGTTCTCCGGCTTTGAGCAAAGAATAGATGCATTAACGGATTATATAAGCGGTATAAGAGAGAATTATTCTGAAAGAAAAACATATATTTCAGGGAATATACAACAACTGCCGGAATATCAGGTATGCAAAGAAAATCTTGAAAAGCATATGGAATATCAGGCTGAAAATGAAGGTGCAATTCAGGCAGCTTCGGAGTTATATGTTGATGTCAATACAAAGGTGGCTGCGGATAACAGAGCTCATGCGGGCTGGCAGAAGGTGTTTACCGGAGCAGGGCTATTGTGGCTTGGCGGAGCAGCTATAGCGACAGCGGTAGGTGGACCGGCAGGAGCATCGGCAGCAGCAACAGCGTGGGGAAGCATAATAGGAGTTTCGGGAACTGTAACAGCAGGCTTTGGAATATCCGATATTATAGAAGGCGAGCAGGATGTAGAGTATGGAATATGGGGAGAAATGGATACAAAATCGTTTAATCCATACAAAGACCTTCTTGGAGAAGAAAACTATTATAAAGCAGAGAAAATGTCAGCAAATATAACCGGTGGACTTTTAACTGTTGATATGGTTTACAATATAGGAAAAGGAAGATGGTGGGGAAAAAGTGAAGTAGAAGCGAAGGTAGAACCAGCTAAAATAGAAAGCACCGAGACAGCAAAGATAGAAGCAACAGAAACAAAAATAGCAGAGTTAAATGATGCGAAGATAGCGGAGTTTAATGAGCTTGAGCAGGTGGTTGGAAACGAGACTGCGGAGATAGAAGTTGGAGAGGTGATTGAAGGTGGAAAAGATGGCAATATTCTTACAATTAATGAAGCTGAAGAATATGCATTTAATGCAATAAAAGGAACTGACAATGCAGATTGTGTAGTGCTTGGGAAGTATGAATCGGGTTCACAAACTAGCTATGATTCAGTTGCGAGAGATATAGATGCGCAATATTTTAATCTTGATAATTGGAATGAACTCAGTAGTAAATATACTAGAGAAGAAATATGGAAAATTAATGAAAGGTTCTTAGATATTCAAACAAGTTCTGGAAGGGAGATATATCTCTCGCATAATCCATTTGAAGAACTAGTAAAACCTCAGAGCACATATTATAAGCAGGAGATAAACTATTTGTTAGATAATGGATATCATTTTGTTAAAGAAGGAGATTTATGGCATGCAATTAGATGATAAATATTCTTTGTTAAGTTCAAAAGTTTTGGAAATTTTTAAAGAAATGTTCGGTAAAGAAATTGTTTTAATAGAAAAAAAGATTGAAGCTGACCATATGGGCTTTTTTAAGATTATGTTCAAGTATATCCCTTTAAATTATAATATTGTTTTTGAAAGTGATAGGGATGTATTTGATATTATTATTTATGATAGTGAAGAAGCTTGGAGCACGTTAGATAAAGAATATGATAATGAAACAATTGTAAAAAATATAAGGGATGCAGTTTTAATATTAAAAAACAAAATAGATAGTAATGACTTGATTTTTTTTGCAGTGCGAGGTGATAAATTATACAGGAAACAAGAGGATAAATATATAAGAATTAAAGATTTTACAAAATTTTTGAAAGGAATGTCAAATGGAGTTTAAAGATAATGACGTGGAATTAAAAAAATATCTGAAATTGAGAGATAATGCATTGAAATATACTTACAAAGATATGAATTTAAATCTTGAAAATGATAATCAAGTATATATAGCTGTAGCTGATATTCCAGTAGAGAGTAAAATTGTTGGATTCCATAGTCAAACATTAGTTTTAATTTATGGATTAAATACACATATTTATTCTAGTAGTGGACAAGTTATAACTAAATTAGAAAAATTTCCCAATGTTATGAATGCCATGCAATCGCTTTTTATTAGCTGTCCACAAGTACTTCAAAAAATGAAATTAACTGAGAATGTAAATTACTATAATAGTGATAAAATCAGGATATATTTAAAATGTAGAAAAGGAATATATTTTAGAGAGATTAATAATGCTTTAAAAGAAGATAGGTTTCTTAAAATGCTTATAGAAAATGTTTTATTTGAAATAGCACATGCAATATAAAAATAGATAGACAGCAAAGATAGAAGCAGTAGAGACAAACATAGCAGAGTTAAATGATGCGAAGGTAGCGGATAATAAATTAAATCAAACATATAGTACAAAAATTGATTCAAAGGTTACGGTGGTTGAAAAAAAAGAGTTGCCCAGTTTTTTAGTAGATACATTTAAAGATGGAAATTATCGTACAGTAGTAACAAATGAAGATATAACAGTTTATCGTTCTTTTGGTTATAATGCCGAAGCAGGAGGTGCATTTGCCACAAGTGAGCCTGCAGTAAATAGAATAAAAACAAAAGTTGATTGTGCCATATTGCCAGAATGGAAAAACTCACTTAAATATGAAGCTGAAATAGTAATTCCTAAAGGTACGACTTTAAATATAGGTCGTGTAGGAGAACAGTATACTATAAGTGGAACAAAACTTATGGGAAATGCTGATCAAATATTATTACCACAAAATTGGGATTTAAATTGGATAAAGAAGATAAGAAAAGTAAAATTATGAGGGAATATAGTATGGAAAAAAATAATGAATTAATAAATCAGGTGAGTAAGGTAATTGGAATATTAGAACAGTATTTATTAAACGATAAAGACCGTCCAATATTAAATACTTTATATAGCAGATATATGAAAGCATTAGAAGTGTTAACAAACGGAGGAGATATAAAAAAAATAATGATAAAAGGAGGGTGCAGAGCATATTTAGATACATTCAGTGACTATATGAATCCGTTGCTATTAGAAATGGATAAAGCGGAAAAGATTTTTTCCCAAATTATTGATTGTAAATAATTACATGTTTTAAGATGTTATTTTACTTGAATCAGCAATGGATATCTATACGAAAGTAAATAAAAAGGTTAAGGCTGATGAAAGAATGGATATGGGTTGTTCTAAAATCTGGAAGGGAACAACTAAGATTTTTAAAGGTATAATGTGTATTTATTTGACTTTGACCTGTGGACCGGAAGCGGGAAGTGTACTGTATACGACAGGAATAGGTTCAAGCACTATAAAATCGGTTTTCGGTGGAATGGATATTATAGAAGGAGGACAGGATATTTATTATGGTTGGAATGGAGATATTGACACAGAAACAATTAATTATTTAAAAGACGTTTTAGGTGAAAAGGCTTATAATAATATAGAAAAATACGCAACAATAACCATGGATTTTACAATGTTTGCGGATTTTGTGCTTGCAGTTGACTCATGGATAAATGGTTTTGGTATGTTGTCAGGCGAAACCGAAATGGCAGGGGAGATGGCAGCATTAGAAAGCTTGAAGAATGTTGAGTTAGCTGAAATTGAAAGTGCTGAATTAGCAAATGCGGAAACCGTAACAATAGAAACGGTTGAAGGAGAAGTTGTAGAGATAGAAGCTGCTGCGGAGAGTGGCAGATCTATAGGAGAAGCAGGGTTAGTTGAAAATGAAATTAGGTGGAAGTAAAGGGAAAAAGCAAGTCTGTAATATTTAATATTGAAGAAATACAACCTCAGCTAAAGACGGAACCAAATACTGCTTTTTTTTGGTCTAGAAAGACGGATGGAATAGGTGGTGCTGATGTTGTAGCCGAGACAGCAAGAGAAAAGGGTGGAGTGACATTAGAGACACTAATTGATGAAACGGGTATTCAAATGCCAGAATGGAATTTTAATAATCCAGTTTCAATGGATGCATGGTACATGGTATCAGCTTCTTTTTCTGAACAAGTTTCGGGAGAAGTTCGTGCGATAGTTGGAACAGAATTACGATTAGGAAATATATGGGAAAATATAGAATTGCCTAGACTTATAGAAAATTCAAATGTAACAAAGATTACTATTATTGATCCGCAAACAGGAATAGAAACAGTGATTTTTGAGAGGTAAAAGAAATGAAGATAACAGGAAGCAGAAATTATGTTAAATTTGATTTAGAAAACGGTTATGTAGCAAAAGCGGAAGGAGAAATGCTTATAAATAGAAAGTTTATTGTTTATAAAAATACTATGAAATATTGGGAACCGCCTCATGAAAAGGAACAAATTACTTTAAATCAGTTAGAAGATATTATAAATGAGGTTGAAAAAAATACCAATGAAAAAACTATTCAACTTATTTTCAAATAGGTAGTTTAAAAATAATATATGAAGACTTTTTTATGAATTTTGATTTTATAAAGGCAAATGAAGCCGCAGGTTATCCAAGTACGCATAGATGAATATGGATATGGGGTTATGATGCATAAGAATCGTGTAGTGGAGATGGGAGGCGAAGAAACTGCCTTTTATCATGGGTAGCTGAGGAAGATATATAACAAGAGTATAATATATTTATAGAAAGAAGACGAAATGAAATATCTAACATACTATAATCCAAATTCTAAAATCAAACAACCGAAATCAAATAGTATTATAACAGTAACTTTTATTATTGTTTTAACAATATTTTTGCTTTTAATTCCTATAACGTATTTTTATTTTGGGGATAATGTTATACCTACTTTAATTGGAATATGTATATTAACATTATTATTTATAATGTTTATTTATACTCTGAATAAAAAAGATGATTGGTATAAGACAACGGCATTTTCGTTTAAAAACGGAGACGGATTATATGTATATGATTTAAATGATATTAAATTTTTATCATCATGTAATATGCCTAAATTTAAAGTGAAAAGAAGTTACAGCAGATTTATAATAATGCATATTATTAGTAAACTTGAAGAAAGAGAAGAATTAAAAAGACTTTTAAATATTATAAAATCAAACAATGCTGTTGAGTATGTTGTTGGTAATGATCTTGAAAATAAGGCAGGAATAAGGGTAAATAGGATATTAAATATTCGTAAATATAGAACTTATACATCTGTAGTTTATACAATTTTAACGGATAGTAAGAAGAAACCGGAGAAAAAAACAATAGTTAATGTATATAATAACATTAATGATTATGAAAACTGGATAGATTTCTTTGGAAAATATATGGATAAAACTAAATATTTATGTAAAAAATGTGGATGTATAATGCAAGAAGGATGTTGCCCGAACTGCTTTGGAACAGAAATAAAAAAAGAGAAGGGAATTAGAAAAAAAACAGCAGTTATTATTATGTTGATATTATTGGGAATGTTACTTGGAACAGTAACTGTATTTGTACTGGCATTGTTGAATTATATTTCTATAGTTGTAATGCCGATATGCCTTTTATTATTTATTACTCTTGCGGCAAGTATGTATACATTATATGATTATAGATTGATGTATAAATAATAATTATTAAATAAAAGGATGAATATGTAATGGTATTATTAAGGAATTTTAAATAATTTGCAAAAATAAAAATTATAAATAAAAAACGATAATAAAATCATCTATTTATATAGAAAATTTTTACCATATATGTTATAATGAACTTATAATTATATATGGAGATGAGGCTTATGGATGATTTTAATATAAAAGTTGGAGAAAGAATTGAAAAACTAAGAAAACAAAAAGGTCTTAGTCGTGAAGAACTTGCTGAGATGGTAGGAATATCATCTATATTTCTTTATGAAATAGAAAAAGGCAAGAAAGGATTTACGGCAATTGTTGTTTCCAATTTGTCAGATGCATTAGAAGTTGATAGCGATTATATTTTAAAAGGAACAACATATGAAAATTATGATATTACATTGTTAAGTGTAATTAAGCAATTTGACAAAAATCAAACAACGGCATTAGTAGAAGTATTGAGTGGAATACAACAAATGTTAGAGAAAAAAGAAGAAAAAATATAAACGATTATAAATTAATAAATCATACTTAAGTAGCTAATCCATTAAATTGTAGTTATATTTTTATGTTTTATTATTAGGGTGGTAATCAGTATTGCATAATTGATTACTACTTTTTTTTGACGTTTACGGCAGTTTTGCACACAAGGTGCTTAGTTTTTGAACGAAAGTTCTAATATTTATGAATTAATGAAGGTTGAAAATAAATAGTATTTTTTTAAAATAAAAATATACTATTTTGAAATTATTTGTCGGGAGATGATTATTCTTGGGTAAAAATGAAAAAAATAAAAAATTACTCGTCATACTGTGGATGATATTATCATTTGGTATAACTTTATTTTTTTATTTAGATAAAAATCTTAGATATTCTTTTAATTATGAAAATATAATAAAATTCTTATTAATATATATGGTTTTTATATATGTAGTTCCGCTTATAATAATTATTTCATTTAAATCCTTGACGTTTATATTTAATAATTCGTTATTCTTTTTTAAAAATGACAAATCAGATGAAAAGCCAAAGACGAATGAGTTAAAGATGATTTCAATGTTAATAAGTGTTTTTTCATATATAGTTATTTTATATGTTGTAATAACACGTAATGTCTTTAATATTAATGATTTATTAATAAGTCAGATGTATTTAAAAATACCTGCGTTAATTTTAGTGATTTTAATATCTTTTTTTATAATTATTTTTTTCTTTTATTTTACTTTGTTTCTTTTAATAGAGAATGAAAGAGGGTATTATAACACTTTAGTTGAAATTATATGTTTGGAAATATTTAGTATTGTTTTTGGTTTGATAGAAATTATTGCTAAAATAATATCTGATGTAATAGAGGTTTTACGAATAATTCCTGATTTTATTGGTGATTTATCTGGATTGCTTGGTGTAGATAGAAAAATAAAAGAAGTATTAGACGAAATGTATAAACAACGAAAAGAAAGTTCTGAGAAAGACTTTGCTGATAATAGGGAGGAAAAAAATGAATAGTGATAATAAGAATGAAAGCAATGATTATTTAAGATTCGACAAAGATAAATTACTAGATATATGGTTGAAAAAAAAGAAAGAAAATTATGAAGACGAGGAAAAGAATATAAGAACAAATAATGTCATAAAAGTAGCAGCTTTTTGTTTTTCTATTATCTCATGGTATGCTACATCTAATGGATTAAAGAAATATATTTTCAATGATGCTAATAGTGATGGTGGAATACAGGCGTATTTGCTTTCGTTTGCTATACAAAGTATATTATTTGCTTTAAGTATTAATTTTGTTAATTTTATAGATTTTAAAAAAAAGAAGATACAATCACTCTTACCAATTTTACTGTACATTGCATTACTTACTACTTCATCAACATTTTCATATGTATATATATCAAATAAAATATATTCTGAAACAAAATATGTTGATGCTAATATGTATTTAGATAGTTGTTTTAGGAATATAGTATATAATACTGATTTATATATTGACGAATATAAAAAATATTTGTTGTATTCGATTGGTGAAGATACAAAAGAATTAGCACAAATACTGAATGATGAAGGATTAGGTGATGTATCACAAGAAGAAATTGATGATATAGAAAATGAGTTGTTTACTTTGAAAACTGATTATGAAATTAAAGAAATAGATATGAATTCTAAGAAACAAGTAATGGACGATTGGGGTGAGAGCTTAAGAGATAATTCATGGAAATCTGAGGAAAGAAAACAAGAAATAAAGGATATGTATGATGCTGCTGTTAAAAACTATGAAATGGCTGTTAGTGAATATTCAAATGCAAAATCATTATACGAAGAAAAGAACTCTATTCTTGAAGAGAAGAAATTAGAATTTGAAAAGTCATTCACGGGTATAGTTAATGCACTGTTCTCGGAGGCGCTATCTACTAATGTTAGTGTGGATGATCTTGATAAATATGCCACACAAATTAGTTTTAAGCTTAATGAATTAGAAAAAAATATAAACAATAGTGAAAATTTTAATTCAATAATAGAGTATATAAGAAATATAACGCAAAATATTTCGTATTATAAAGATTTGGTATGTATTGAATCTGAATATATAGATAAAATAATTGATGATAGTGAATCAGTAATTGTTCCCAAAAATCAAAAAGGTGATAACTATGATACATACGTGGTAGAATGGGGAAAGTATTGGAATCAAAAGTATAGTGATTTAGAAGATAATATAAAAAATTTGCCTGTTTTTTATTCTGAAAATGGTAAACGATATTCAGAAGTTAATAACGAAATATTAGAAAATTATAATATTAATGATATAATTAATAATATGGATGAGTATGAGAGGAAATATATAGAAGACATTAATGAAATAGAGCAGGCATTTAATTACTTAACCAATAAATATAGAATAATGGCATGGTTTTCATTGATTTTTTCTGTTTTTATGGATATGTCTGCATTACTTGCAGGTTTTGCAATTAACTTAAAAAAAGAGTAAATAATTTATTTATAATATTAGCGGTATGACGGTTTATTTGTTTTTTTGACGGAAAAATAAAATTATATTTTGAAGTTTTTTCGTGGATGCTTTGCCGCTAATATGTCACCTTGCTTGGCAACCGCCACGTGAGTATATATCTCTGTTATATTTATTGAACTGTGTCCTAACATTTC
>ODAI012949209.1_pt1 | contig 10184 bp, 6 predicted proteins | sample 1539321 | NCBI WGS metagenome assembly ODAI01 (sample SAMN02144231, study PRJEB22623) | gut metagenome | biome: sheep rumen | host: Ovis aries | place: New Zealand | reverse complement strand
TCGACCGCGATGCTCTCTACTCCCACAAGGTTGTTGTCGGCGTAGCTGACGAAGTCCAGGAGGGGCATCCAGCGTCCGGCCTGGGCATCCCAGCGGTACGCCCCGCCCATATCGGTGCGGGCGTAGCGCACGTCCTTGGCGGTGGGATGGAAGACGATGCCGTCGCAGAATCCTCCGCCGACGATCTGTACGCTCTTCCACTCATAGGGTTCGCACTTCACCCCGTTCTGGGCGTAGGCGCATACTGCCGCCAGCAGGGCAGCGGCGGCCAGTGTCATTTTCTTTGCAGTGGTTTTGTTCATAGCTTGGTATGTTGTTAATGGTTATTTCCTTACGAGGGACTCCCAGAGGTCGGCCATCCTGCGGTGTCCTGCCGGGGTGGGGTGGACTCCGTCCCAGATCCAGTAGGTCTCGGAGGGACCGCCCGGCACGAGGTCTTCGAACATGGTGTCGAAGGGCACGAGCGTGGTGCCGTACTCCTGCGCGAGGGTGCGGACGATGGCCGCCTGCTGCCGTACGCGGCTGAGGATGGTGTTGGCGTCACGCCTGTGGCCGTGGCCGCCGACCTTGGCGAAGAACGGCGTGCACAGCACGATGCGGCAGCCCGGCAGTGCGGCGAGCGTGCGGTCCAGCAGCTCGCGGTAGCCTTTCTCCCAGGCTTTTATGTCGAAACTGCGCTGCATGGCATCGTTGATGCCCACCAGCAGCGTCAGGGAACCGGGCTTGAGGGCAATGGCATCCTCGTCCCCGCGCTTCCGCAGCCCCTGGACGGTGTCGCCGCTGATGCCGCGGTTGTAGAATGTGAGTTCTTCCCCGGGATACCTGGACTGCAGGTCGCTGGCGCAGAGCATCATGTAGCTGTGGCCGTAGATGTGGTTCCAGTCGGTGTGGTTGCGCTCGGACGACGGGGCCATGCTCCCGCCGCTGTTGCCCCAGCCGCCGTCGGTGATGGAGTCGCCGATGAATAGGAAGGTGCCGGAGCTGTCCCCGGTGTCCTTCACGAAGATCTCGTCGATGAAGATGAAGCCTTCGCCCCCGGCTCCGGGATGCCACTCGGGGATGGTTCCGAAGTTCTTGGCGAAGACCTTGATGTATTTGACAGGGCCAGTGCCGGAGGGGACTTTCACGGCCAGGTCATGGACCTGCACGACGTAGTCCTGGGCGTCTACGGTATTATCCACCCTGCCGACAGGCGTGAATGTGTTGCCGTCGGAGGAGACTGAGAACTCGACATAGCGCGGCATCCATATCCATGAGCGGGCGTCCTGGCAGAAGCCGGCGCCTATCTCCTTGAGCTGGCGCGGCTGGAGCAGCTCCACCACGGCCGTGAAGTCGGTGTCCTGGTATCCCTGCCAGCCTCCGGAGCGCCAGTTGGTGGTACCCCTCACCCCGTCGATCAGTCCCTCGTCCCCGCCGGCGTTGTACTGAGGGTTGTAGCGGGAGCGGATGTCGATCTTCATGTCGTCGTGGATGCGGTGCACGGACGAGGAGGTGATGGCGCTGACCTGCGTGCCTTTGCGCGCAAAAGCCCTAAGGGTGCAGTTGTCCTTGACGGAAAACTGCCCTTCGTACGGGACGAATCCGTAAGTGGAGCCGGTCTCGGGCGCCCCTTCCGGGAATATCCTGTAGAGGACTTCGGCCCCTTCCGGGACGTTGGTGATGCTGACCGTGAGAGGCTCGAGGAAGATGTCGTTCTGCATCTCGAAAGCCGGGGAGGGGAGAACCCTGCCAGTGAGGCTTGTGTGGGGGCGGGCGGACTCGGACGTGCCGAAGTCGCCGGAGGGAGTGTCACTGAGGGTATAATCGAGCTTTCCTCCGGCGAGGATGGCGGAGGCGTCGATGTACGAGCGGCCGTAGGGCTTGCCGTTCAGCCTGGCCGAGGAGATGTAGGTCTTTTCAGGATGCTCCGCCGTGACAGTGAAGGACTTGCCGCCGACATCGACGACGGCCTTGCGGAAGATGGGGGAGCTGAGGCAGATCTCGTTCTGCCCGGGGCAGACATTGTAAAGGCCCAGGGCGGAGAGTACGTACCATGCGGACATCTGTCCGCAGTCTTCGTTGCCACACAGTCCGTCCGGAGCGGATGTGTAAAGGGTAGACAGGATCTGCCGGACGCGCTCCTGCGTCTTCCAGGGCTGTCCGGCGTAGTTGTAGAGGTAGGGGATATGGTGGCTGGGTTCGTTGCCGTGGGCGTACTGCCCGATCAGGCCGGTGATGTCGGCCTGGGTGCGGCCGGCGGTCTGCTCGGGGGCGGTGAACAGGGCGTCGATCCTGGCGGCATAGGCCTGCTCGCCGCCGGGCGCAGCGATGTGCCCGCCGATGTCCTGCGGTACGAAGAAGCTGTACTGCCAGCTGTTCGCCTCGGTGAAATGGTTGTTGACCTCGCGGGGATTGAACGGGGTGAGCCAGCGGCCGTTCACCCTCGGGCGCATGAAGCCCGTGGAGGGGTCGAAGATGTTGCTCCAGTATGAGGCGTAGCCGAGGTACTCGTCCCGCAGCTCGGTGCGCCCGAGGGCTTCCGCCGCTTGTGCTACGCACCAGGCGTCGTAGGCGTATTCGAGGGTCTTGGAGACCGACTCGTGCTCCTTGTCGGAGAGGACGGCATGGTCGTCATAGAAGCTGTCCAGGCCGTATTCGTGCTTCTTTGAGGAGGCGGTCATCGCCTCCAGCAGCCGGCCGTAGTCCACGCCTGTGATGCCCTTGGACATGGCGTCGGCGATGACCGAGACGGAGTTGTACCCGATCATGCAGTTGGTCTCCCAGCCGTGCAGCTCCCAGATGGGGAGTTTGCCGCATTCGTCGTAGATGCTCTGGAAAGACTTGAGGAAGTCGACGGTCCTGTCGCGCTCGATCAGGCAGAAGAGCGGGTGCAGCGCCCTGAAGGTGTCCCAGATGGAGAAGACGGTATAGCGGTCGTAGCCTTCGGCTTTGTGGGTGGCGCCGTCCATCCCGCGGTATTCGCCGCTCACGTCGGAGTAGAGCGAGGGGTGGATGGCGGTGTGGTAGAGGGCGGTGTAGAAGTTGCGCATCTGCTCCTGAGTCCCGCCGCTGACTGCGATCTTGGAGAGGTAGGCATTCCAGGCCTTGCCGGCTTCGCTTCGGGCTTTGCCGAAGGCTTTCTCCCAGGCTTTCAGTCCTTTGGTGGGGGAGGGGCCGTCGGAATAGAGGTTCTGCCGGGCATTCTCCTCGGAGACCGAGGAGATGCCTACCCTTACATAGACTGTTCCGGCGCTGTCGCCGAAGGTGAGGAGGGCGCCCTTGTACGGGGGGAACTCCTCGAAGGAGGTGAAGGGCTCGCTGAACTCCGCCCAGAAGTATACGGCCTGGCGGTCGGCCCAGCTCTTGGAGCTGCGGTAGCCGGCCACGCTGGAGGGGCCGGTGACGTGGATGTCCGAGCCCAGCAGGTAGTCGCGGTGCTCCAGGTCTATGAGTATCTGGGGCCTGGCGCCTTGGGAGAAGGCATAGCGGTGGAAGCCGCTGCGGCGGCCGACGGTGAGCGATGCGCTGACGCCGGGATCTTCGAGGTATACTTCGTAGCAGCCCGCCTCCGCGCTTTCCTTGTCGTGGGAGAAGTGCGAGCGGTAGCGTTCCTTGTCGAGGCTCCCTTCATAGTCCTTGACTGGCATGAAGAGGATGTCGCACAGGTCGTCGCAGCCGGTGCCGCTCAGGTGCGTGTGGCTGAAACCGTAGATGTACTCGTCGGAATAATGGTAGCCCGAGCATCCGTCCCAGTTGCCGGCCATGGGCCGGGTGTCGGGACTGAGCTGGACCATTCCGAAGGGCCATGCGGCTCCGGGGAAGGTGTGGCCGTGGAAGTCGGTCCCGACGAAAGGGTTGACGTACCGGGTGTAGTCCGGCGCGGCTGAGGAGATGATTCCGCAGAGCAGCAGGGTGGCGAGGAGGAGGGTGCGTCTCATATCAGAGATTGTGGATGGCTTGGATCAGTTTGTCGACGTTGGTTTCGGGAGTGGCCCAGCTGGTGCAGAACCTTACTGCCACCTTCCCGTCGGGGAGCCTCTGCCAGACCTCGAAGCCGAAGTCTTTGTCCATGGTCTCGGCCTGGGCCTCGGTGAGTATGGGGAAAACCTGGTTGGTGGGGCTGTCCACCATGAAGCCGATGCGCTTGTACTCAAAGGCTTTGCGGATGCGGGCGGCCTGGCGGACGGCGCCGCGCGAGGCATCCATGTACAGGCCGTCCTCGAAGAGGGCGGCGAACTGGATGCCCAGCAGGCGCCCCTTGGCGAGCATCCCGCCTCCCTGCTTGATGCAGTAGCGGAAATCCTCCTTGAGGGCGTCGTTGGTGATGACTACGGCCTCGCCGAACAGGGCGCCCTGCTTGGTACCGCCGATGTAGAAGACGTCGGCAAGGCGGGCGAAGGCCCTGAGCGTGAGCGCTTCGCTGCCGTAGATGAGCTCGCTTGCGGCCATGCCGTAGCCGAGGCGCGCACCGTCCACGAAGAGGGGAATGCCGAAACTCCGGCACACCTCGCTGATGGCGGTAAGCTCCTCGCGGGTGTAGATGGTGCCGGACTCGGTGGAGAAGGATATGTAGACCATTCCAGGCATGACCATGTGCTCGTGGTTGGCGTCGCTGAAATGCCCGTCGAGCGCGTCGCCGATCTGTGCGGCCGTGATCTTGCCGTCCGGGGAGGGGAGTCCGAGGACCTTGTGCCCTCCGTGCTCGATGGCTCCGGTCTCGTGGACGTTGATGTGGCCGGTCTCGGCGCAGAGCACGCCCTGGTAGGGTCTGAGGATGGAGGAGATGACGGTGGCGTTGGTCTGGGTGCCTCCGACGAGGAAGTGGACGTCGGCGTCGGGGCAGGCGCAGGCGGCTTTGATGAGTTCGCGCGCCTGCGCGCAGTACTCATCCTCGCCGTAGCCTACGGTCTGGACCATGTTGGTTTGGGTGAGGCGCTCGATGATACGGGGAAGGGCGCCTTCGCAGTAGTCGCTTGTAAAGAGTGTCTTCATTTTATATTCGCGTGATATAGATTCTGTCGGTTTCGAGGATCTTGTCTACCCTCGAGGAGGCGAATTTGCGCAGGAAGAAGAAGCCCACGAGGAATACCAGGGTGAGGATGCCGGCGAGCTGCTCGCTCATGGCGCTGACGAACAGGATGCCGTCGAAGATGCCGTGGGCAAGGACGGGCAGCAGGAGGGTGAAGATGGTGTCGAGGGTGCGGTTCTTTCCGATGCGGAAGTGTGCCAGGGAGTAGTAGTATCCCATGATGATGGCGAAGAAGAAGTGCGCGGGGACGGAGATGAGCGCGCGCATGATACCGGTCGCCACCCAGCTCTGGAGGTTGCTGAAGAGGTAGAGGACGTTTTCAGTGGCGGCGAATCCCATGCCCACGCACACGGCGTAGACGACTGCGTCCATGTGCTCGTCGAACTCCTTGCACTTGCGAAGGAACAGCCACAGCATGAAGAGCTTGGCCATCTCCTCGGGGATGGCGGCGGTGCGGAAGGCGTTGCCGATCTGGGCGCTGATCTCGGTGCCGGGCAGCTCGGAGATCAGTCCGAAGGCCGGCATCAGCAGGACGATGAAGGCCGAGCCGACTCCGTACAGGAATGCCTTGAAGAGCTGGCGCGGCGGCTCCTTCTGCCACTTGTCACGGTTGTAGATATGGATGATGAGCACGATGGCCGGCAGCACTGCCGCAAGGAAAACGATGAACATGGCAAAGTCTGGTATCTTGTATCATACAAATTTACTAATTGCTTCCAAACTTTGCAAGCCCGCCTGCCCTGATCCGATCGCAGGCAATTCAGTAATTATCGCCGAATGATGAGAATTGGGCGTGTTGTGTCACAAAGAAAGCATCGCACGGCCTATCTGGTGCAGGCCGTCGATAATCCGCTGGCGCTGTGCTTCCCGGGGGACTTTTACGGAAGACGCGTAGTTGTTCAGCAGTTTTTGATTGATCCCGGTAGCTCGAGAGAGGGCCGCCATTGTTGTATAGCGTTCGGCAGCTCGGAGCAGGGCTGAAACCTGCTCTACATACTTGACTTGGTATTGGCCATTTGCCAGCCATTCCGGTACAGATTCGCCAGCATCGACCATTTCTGAGATTTGACTGGCAAGTGACGACTCGAAAGCCAGTTTGACTCCCTCCAATGATTTATCCGTTGCGATTATAGCGCCGAAGTCAGGGTGCGACCATCCGCAGCAGAAGTTTTTCCTGCTCCAATATACTTCAACTTCAATTGTTTTTATTTCCATCCCGCTTGTTTTTCCATCCCGCTTGTTTGAATATGCTGTTTATCAAAAACTGTTCTGCTGTCTCATTGGGCTTACCGTTAATGGTTACACGCCCTTTCTTTGTCGGGTGCTTGAACTGGCGGTGGTCTCCGCCGGTCCGTTTCAACTCGTACCATCCATCGTCGGGCAGCGTCCTGACTATCTCTTTCGTTTTGAACCTCGTCATTACAAAGGTAGTAATTTTTCTTCCAATTGTACAATTTTTCCACATGTACAAAGGACGACAGGATTATCCGTTTTCAGAAATTGGAAACGTTTATGTCAAAAAAAAGGCTTCGGGGATTGTTCAGAACTGTGTTTTGAGGTGATCTTACGTTTCGAAAACAGAATAAATAACGGGTAGAAGTATCCCATGAATCAATCTGTAGCCTCCATCAGGGAGGGGCAGGTGCCCGGGCGACGTCGGGAAAGGGCGGGGCTTTCCGTCTCGGTTGCTGGACGGCTGACTCCTCCTTTTTAGCCTAGGATTCGGTCCCGGTCCTTCGTCCCGATCCCTCATCCTCGTCTAACAGTCGTCAGACACACGCCGTCCTGCCGCTTCGCGTCACCGCCGCCCTCGCCGGGCCCCGCTCTTCCTTTCCCTCCTATCCGCTCGGCCATCTGCCCCTCCCTTCATCTCCGGCTCCTTCCCTTTCCGACTCTTTTCCCGCTTTTCCTTTCCCTTCTATCCGCTCGGGCACCTGCCCCTCCCTTCATCTCCGGCTCCTTCCCTTTCCGACTCTTTTCCCGCTCTTCCTTTCCCTCCTATCCGCCCGGGCACCTGCCCCTCCCTTCATCTCCGGCTCCTTCCTCTGGCATTCAGCCAGAACGGGAGTGAAAACAGAGTTTTTGATCCAATTCTTTGGTTTTGCGGCAGAATGGGATTGGGAATAGCATTTTCGCTCCCATATAGAGTCTAATGGCGCCTAAGAGGTTAGGATAAAGTTTCCGCGACGCAGAAGAAAGGGGCGATATTTATGCGTCGCGGCGGGGAAACGTCGGGAAGGGGGAGAAATGTAACCGCGACGCAGAAGAAAGGGACGAGATTTATGCGTCGCGGCGGGGAAACGGCGTGAAAGGGGAGAAATGCAACCGCGACGCAAAAGAAAGGGGCGATATTTATGCGTCGCGGCGGGGAAACGTCGTGAAAGGGGAGAAATGTAACCGCGACGCAGAAGAAAGGGGCGATATTTATGCGTCGTGGCGGGGAAACGGCGTGAAAGGGGAGAAATGCAACCGCGACGCAGAAGAAAGGGGCGATATTTATGCGTCGCGGCAGGGAAACGTCGGGAAAGGGGAGAAACACAACCGCGACGCAGAAGAAAAGGGCGATATTTATGCGTCGCGGCGGGGAAACGGCGTGAAAGTGGAGAAATGCAACCGCGACGCAAAAGAAACGGGTATTTCTTCTGCGTCGCGGTAAGAGTTCTCCGCGATGGAGTATGTCAGGAAGGTAAAAGTGCCTCCGTGAGGCGGTAGTGAGGGTTATTTACCCTCCTTGATCTTGCCGGAGGCCCACTGGATGAAGTACTTCATGTTGGGGCCGTCGGTGTGGCCGCCGTCGTGCTGGCGCCATGCGAGCTCGCCGTCGAGCAGGCCGGTAAGCACCGGCGGCATGGGCTCCTTGCGGTAGTCGTTGGACACGCCGAGATCCTTGGCGCCGAGCAGCTTGAACGCTTCGCCTGCGGCGACCGTAGCCTGCCAGCTGCCGTACTGGTCCAGCCAGAGGTCGTCACCCTTCTCGGGGATGCCGTAGCTGATGAACACGAGCCTGGGAGCGCAGAGGGCGATGAGTTCGTGGGAGTCTACCGGCAGCATGCCGGCATTCCACGCTCCGGTCTTGGACTCGATAGCGCAGTACTTGATATAGTTGCCGGCCATCCAGTGATACTCTCCGGAGTTGGCGAGATTCTCCATGCCTTCGCCGAAGATGCGGCGGTGAAGGGCTGCTCCGCCCTTGCCGGAGGATCCGATCAGGCCCATGTAGAAGCGCTCCTCGAAAGCGAGAGTGACCAGTGCGGCCTTGCCGTACCTGGAGACGCCCTCGATACCGACATGCTTCGCATCTACGTCAGGGTCGGTCTCGAGATAGTCAAGTCCGCGGGCTGCACCCCATGCCCATGCACGCAGGGATCCCCAGTCGTCCGGTTTGCGGGGCTGGCCCTTGTTCACGAGGCCGATGATGCCGCGGGTGAGTCCGGCGCCGTTGTCAGCCTGGATGCTGCCGGGGTCGATCATGGCGTAGCCCCATCCTGCGGCGAGAAGCTGCTGGTTGGACGGAGGGTCCTGGCCGGGGGCAAGCTGAGGCTGGCGGGCGAACATCGCAAATGGATTGGCGGGCTCGAAGGGCTGCCAAGCGGGATACTTCTTCATTATTTCGGCAGTTGCCGGATCGTTCTCCAGCATGCGGCGGATGGTCTTGTTGATGACAGCCATGTCATCTCCGCCGGGCTTGTTGGGATTAGGCATGTTGGCGCCTCCGAACATCATCAGCACGGGGACAGGGCCTTCTGCGTTGGCAGGGGTGACGACGACCATCTTGATGTCGACATTGATCGACGGGCATGCGGAATTGTCGACATGGCCGCGGAGCTGCTTGGCCTTGGCACGGATCATTCCGACGAACTCGATCTCTTCAGCCTCTACGGTCCAGGTAACGGAAGGGACGTTGTTCGGAACGCGGCCATAAACCTCCCTTTCGAAGTCCTCGACAATCTCAGGCCTGCGGACTTCCCACCACTGCTTGGCGGTGGTTACCTTCTTCCCGTCATTGGTCCTGAGAAGCTCGGGGAGTACTGGGAAGGGGTTGGCCTTGCTCTCGTCGTAATTGGCGGCATAGGGGCTGCTCTGGTCGGCGTCGAAGCCGCGCCTGATGGATTTGATGCCGAGCTGGTCGAGCATATTCTGGTGGTCCTGCTGGGCAGTGAACGTGACTGGCTCCTGCGCATAGGATACTGCGCATAGCAGACAGACGGAAAGTAAAAGGGAGAGTTTTTTCATGATATGTGGTATTTCTCCCTGCTAAGATAGTGTTTTTCTCGTGAAAAAACACTTGGTCACTACAGTTTCTCAATCTCGCAGAGGCCGTCGCGGTTGCCTACGACGAAGGGAACGGGCGGATTGCCACCCTGGACGAGGTTGCTCAGGAAAAGCGGTTCGCCCAGGATGAAGAGCGATGCGCTGAAGGTGTTTCCGACTTTGAGTTTGGAGTTTTCCGCTTTCTCTACGATGAACTGTGAGTCGCCAAGATACCGGAAGGTGCAGGCGGCTAATAAGAATTATTGTTCGCCTTCTTATTAACCCTTCGTCTCACTAGTATGTATGCATCCGATAAACGACGTCTGTTAGGTCTGCCAGGTAGTGGCTACCTTTGCAGTCCATTAATTGGATACACATCAGACTGCATGCAATCTTAGTGCGCTCATACGAGCGGTGAGAGTTTTAAAAAACATTGTCCACGGCTGTGTGGCATGGAGGGCGGTACATTGCATGCATGTGTGGACAATAAGCCAGAATGTGCTCATTGTCCACGCTTACCAGCGCTGGGGGAGGCTGCAGGTGGGACTGCAGTGGACAACGAATTTTAAATCCAGTCGAGGCCGAATGGGAGCGGAAATAGCTTTTTCGATCTCCCCAAGAGTCTATCCTCTCTCAGTTCCGGGCATGTTTCATTTGATTCTAGTCCCAGCTGACGTTCTTTCACCGTTTCCTGGCCTATTTCAGTCGTTTTTAGGCCCAACCGCGCGTTCTATCGTTGGCCAGACCATCGGCGTGTGCGCAAAGGGGGTGTTTCGCACACGAGATGGTTGATTCTGGCCCTGGCGTGTGCGAAAATGGCTGAAATGCACACGCCGTGGCCATTCTTTTCGCTGAAATGATTATCTTTATGCTTGATCTAACCTTATGTATTATGGAATGCTATAGATTACTGAACCTTATTATG
>ODAI010051000.1_pt1 | contig 10184 bp, 8 predicted proteins | sample 1539321 | NCBI WGS metagenome assembly ODAI01 (sample SAMN02144231, study PRJEB22623) | gut metagenome | biome: sheep rumen | host: Ovis aries | place: New Zealand | reverse complement strand
TTGAAAGATTTATTACAAAACGTGGAAAATCGCAAACAAGCAAGAAAATATGGTTTTCTATTATACCAAGTATTATTGATAATGAAGATGATATGGCTGGAGACTCTGAGGAAGAAGTTGATCCAAATGCTCCAATAGGGTTGGGTGATGACCAAAATGTTAATAATAAGAAAAGTAATTATAATTATGTAAGTTTTGATACATTGAAAGCTTTTTTGAAAATAATGGATAAAGCGCGTATCACGACAATTTTTAATTTTGGGGGTAATAAAAATTCTGGCTTTGCAGAGATGTCGTCAAAATATCTTGATGATAAAAAACATCAATTAGAAACTGTTAGATATGGGCATGCAGTATTTGCTTATCCGAATTTTACTCTGATGCGTAATAGAAAGATAACATTAGATAATTCTGCTGACTTTATACAAGTGCCTAATTTCTATATTGATGCTGCCTATGTTGCTTGCGGTTTATTGGTGGCCAGTCAACAACAGGATTTTTTGCGTGAGCATGGTTTTAAAGAATTGTTAATCGCAAAAAATGTTTGTACACATGTGGATTTTGAGAACAGTCTTGTTAAACAAAATTTAACAACAAAATTTAATCGCGAAACGTCTCTAAACTGGGAAAGTTCTATTCGTGAAACTATAAGTAAGGATATGTTTGGATTTGCATTTTGCGGAGATGAGAAAATGCGAGATGATAATACGCCTTATAATAATACTTATGTTTATTGTGCCAGAACATTACTAAAAGGAGGCGATTTATATAAGCCCATTTGTAGGGTATTAACAGAAGACTTTATTCAAGCGTATTTGAATAGTCAAGAAAAAACTGTATCAGGAATTGAAGATTTTATCAATCACGAAGTCATGGATTGGAAAATTACAGCGAAGAGTAAGACTGAAATGAAAAAAGTTAATTTAGTCTTGCAAGGTGATGAAGATATAGTTTTTGATTCTAAAACTAAAAAAATTACGATTAATTTTAGCAATGACGTTGCAACTATTGAAGATATTGAAATAGTTGGTGGCTGAGAGAAAGGGGTATATGTATGCGAGAGTATGAAATAACAATAAAAGATAGTGAACAAAATGAAATTGTACTTGGAAGTTTAAATGAAGAGAGTACTGATATCCAAAGTGTGGTCATTAAATTTGAAACGGAAAATAAAAATGTTACTAAACGTGCGAATTCAATTTCACCTAAGATAATTATTAGTGGCAATATTGATAATAAAAATGCAGAAAAAATGGAAGAGATTTTTTCATGGGCATTCGATGTTGAATCCAAGAAATTATATCGCACTGTCGTCATTAAAATTAAGTTAGACAATGATAAAACAAGAGTCTATACTTTTCCTGAAATGTTTGTTGTAGATTATATTGGAAATTATGGAATCGAAAATCAAGGTTTTGAATTACATTTGAATCAAAATCAAGGAAATGTTAGAAAAATAAGCGCAAGTACAGTATGATTATGGTTGGTGATTTCTATGATTATTCGTGGATTGGAGCAACTAAAAATCATTCAATCGTTTTTGCTTTTAAAAGAAAAAAACAAACACAGCATTTGTAAGATAACAGGTTTAATGTCTGTTAATGAAGATATTCTTTTGAGCTCAATGATTGGGGAAAAAATATCTATTAAATTAGATAAAAATGATGACGATAAGATAGACGCTATCATCGTGTTTCATGGCCTGATTCAGGAAATTGAAGAGGAGAAAACCTTTTCTTTCACAAAAATTTCAGTTACTGCATCGTCATATTCTGTTTTAATTGACCAAAGCCCACGAATGAGAATTTTTCAGAATCCGGGAAAAAATATTGGTGATATTCTTAATAATAATCAACTCGCACTCAAAGAGTGTGAGTTGATTATTTCGCCTGAACTGGCAAAACTGCCTGTGCCTGAAATTGTAATTCAAAATTCTGAAACAGATTTTGCTTTTGTCAACAGGCTGGCTGCTAAATATGGGTATTCTGTCTGGGTGCAGGACACCTTAAAAGACAAGATACGGATTGCAAAAGATACCGGAACTGGTTCAAATTTATCGGAACAAAGAGATGTTATTGCCTATCGGCAAGTAATGGGGCAAAACCGTAATCGTTTAAATATAAGGGCTAATAAATATATGGAGCTTGGCCGTATTCTCAGAATTGATAATAATTTGCGGGAATACATTATCAGTAAAATGGAGATCAGGCTCGTGAATGAAGCGTATGAATTTTGGTATGAATTGGATGTTAAAGAAAAGGATAGCACTAAAGTGCAAATAGAAAATCTGTATGCTGAAACTGGTTCCAGCCCCTTTTATAATAACAGTTATGAAGTTTTGAAATTGAAGGCACGTGTTACTAATGTTAAAGATCCGGACAATATGGGGAGGATACAGGTTGAGTTTATTACACTGCCGTTTCAGGATATGAATCAGCGGGATGGGAAAAGAACTTGGCTTGAATACAGAAGTCCCTATTCCGGAAAGACCGGAGGTATTGTATTTATTCCGGATATCGGCGATATTGTGGAAGTTTTTTATAAAAATGGAGAATGTTTTGTAAACAGTACTTTCCGACAGCATCCATTAAATAATGAATGCGTTGATACGACAAATAAATATATCGGGAATAATTTCCAGCAGCGGATAATTTGGAAAGAAGATTCTTTGCAGCTGCGTTCGGCAGATAATTATATCTGCTTAACCGGTGACAGAATTGAACTCGTTGTGGGGAAGAACAAAATTGTAATGGATGCGGAACAGATACAATGCGCAACAAGCGATACAACACTGGCTCTGTCAAAAGACGCTGTTTTGATTACAAAAGGAAAAGTCCAAATTGAAGGAGCAAAAACTTTTGTAAATACACAGGGCGATGTTGCCATTCAAGGGCAGAATGTCAGTGTGGAGGGCGGTAGTGATATAACAGTGAAAAGTAGCAGTGTTTTAACGTTACATGGATCAAGTCAAGTTAATATCAGTTAATCAGGATGTGAAGCTATGAATAGACACCAGCAGGAGATTAAAAATTATATAGATAAAGCTCGCTTAGATGATGAGCTGAAAAAATTGTTTACAGTGGTTTTTGATGCATTGCAGCAGGAGCAGCAGGAAACACTGGTAAATCTTGCGTTACGCTTCCAGGGGGAATTAAACAACTATAAAAATAATTGGGACGACATTTGGAATATCAAAGTTCATTTGGCGGAAAATGGTGACGAAGTCGTTAAACTGGAACAGCAGGGCTTTCAGATTATTGATGTTGGTAATTCCATGTTCATTAATACAATGCCGGTATCTGAAAATGTAAGGGAATTTGATAAAATTCGAAAAGGATTTTTGTTATTTGATGGCAGTTATGATGACTTTCTGGGACTCCTGCAAAAGGAAGCGGTTTATTCAGGTAGTGTACTGCTTGATAATGATCAGGAGGTGGAATTCCGGTATCGTGTAAAAGCGAATCATCGCATTATTCGCATGGAAGAGATGCTTTTTAAAATTGCAAAATTGTACGGTATTCAGCGTCCGGTTATTTTTTCACCTTTTGCACGTCGCGCTGTAGATATAGAAGTGTTGCCGGATCGGGATTTTGATTCGTTAGGCAAGGTAATGCACACAGATTTGAAATTGAAAGATAATGGCCTTGCAATGATTAAAGAAGGCCATTGTCTGTTATGGAATATTTCAATAACCGAAGGGGTTTCACCGGATTCAGTTGATGATAACGATGAACGTGTTGCTTTGGATGTAACGCAAAAAAGATATAAATATATTTATCGTTCTAATATTGATAAAAATGATTTTGTCTATCCAATGGATAATTTAGATTACCCTGAAATTTTAAAGGGAGAAAATGATATTTGCTTTATATGCACAAATAGGATGCATCAATCCAATTTTAAAAAAGTCAGCGTACACAATGAAGCAAGCAAGAACTCAGTGTACATGAAAGAGTTTTGTAATACATTTTTACGGGGAAGCCAGGACATTATACGTATCCGTACAGCCGGGGACGTTCAGTACGTATTATCACAGTTTACGCTCCATGATGGAACGGATAAGGTTTTTTGGTGCGATTACGATGCAAAGCATGATTGTGCAGACAGCCGGTTAGTCATAACAAGATATGCCCCTGAACATGATTACTGGAATGACAGGGAACAGATTCATTTACAAAGAATTAAAAACCGTCCGTTCTGTTATATTAAGTTTTTCTGTCAGGAAAATCGAAGAAAGTTTTTAACGGATTATGCAAACTATGTGCTTCATTATCTTAATTGTATGTATCCCGAATTTTGCTGGGCGGGGGTTCAGGCATGAGTTTTTTGTGGCAAACAGATTTTGAAAAGATAATTTTTTATGTAGAAGACCGTTTCTTTTCGCCCTATATGGAAATTGACAACTTGAGGGGGTCAAAACTTGGGGTCAATCCGTTCCTGCGGTTCCGCAATATTTTTCTTCCAATTTTGGAATGTTTTTCGGCAGAGGAAGGTTTTTTTTCGACAGGTAATATAGAAGAAAGCGTATGCAGACAGAAAGAACGTGAAGAAATTGAAAATATCCTGTTTCAGTATTTAGCAAGATTAGATTCTATCAGAGGCAAACATCTTATCAGTTTGCAGGAAGATGGAATTGAAAAAGAAATAAAGGACGGTCGGTATGGCAGCTTTGTAAAGCAAGTATTTGCTAAATTAAATGATTTTGAACGTAATGCTGTAAAATCGTATCTTTTCCAACACTATAAAAGAAGTGGAAAGATTAGCTTTTATCGGGAAGTTGTACAAGCTTTCTTTCCCGGTTCTGTTCTTTATATCCATTCTTTTGATAAAAAGTTACTCTTGTATATTCCGCACAACAGAGAGAAAGACAAAGAAGAAAAATTGCGGATGCTTGAGTTTCTTTTTTTGGATGCGGGCCAGGTGACGGATGTTTATTGGAACGAGCATTTTGGAATATTGGGACGCGACTGGTCTATGCAACTGGATAAATTGGTTTTATATTAAGCATAACTGACTTGGAGGGCAGGAGAGTATTTATGGGGAAAGAAATTGGTATTGACTTTGGTACGACAAATACAGTCGTCACCTATGTAGATAAAAAAAATAATTTGCGGCAGTTGCGTTATAACCGTAAAGAAACGATTATTCCTACGGTGATTTATTTTAAAAGCAAGTCTGACTACGTTATTGGAAGAGATGCCAAAAAATTACTGGAATTGAATAAAAACAGGGCTGGAGTTTCTAATTTTAAGGTTTCGATCGGAGATACTTCAAAACGGTATGAAATAGAGGCCGACAATGGAGATACGTTTAAATTGAAACCAAAAGACGTTGCCAAATATTATTTTAACAAAATTATGGAAGGCATCCAGGGACAGCTGTTAAAAGAATTTGGCGCTGAAGGATATTTAGACAGGGCTGTTATTACGGTTCCGGCAAAATTTAATTCTACAGAGAAAGAGTTAATACGCAAAGCTGCTAGAGAAGCCGGGTTTGAGAAAATTGCGATTGCCGCGGAACCCACTGCGGCCGCAATTGCGTATGAAGACTATCAGGGAATCGAAGGCCACGACGAAGCAATTTTGGTTTATGATTTTGGCGGCGGCACTTTTGATGTTTCTATCATTTATAAAGAAAAAGAAGTTTTTCGGGAAATTGCCACCAATGGCGATAAAACACTTGGCGGGAATAAAATTACCCGGTATCTGGCGGAAGTAATTTTAGATCAATTTAATGACGAGTACGGATTGGAACTTCCGTTAGATGAAGAAGAGTTTGATGAAGATTATCATGGTATGGATTTAATCAGTTACCGCAAAAATATCTTCGAAATTTGGAGAGTTGCAAATGAAATCAAAGAAAGTCTTTCTGAGGAACTTGACGCCGAAGGAAATTTAAATCTGTATGAAAAAGATAATAAGCCTGTAATTTTTACCGTTGAAATCACCCGTAAAGATTTTGAGAAATACATAAAGAATGATATTGCCGATTCTGTAAAAATAACATTAGACACTATACGGGAAGCAGAAGCCGGCGGACTGAGAAAACTGGATCAGATTGTTTTGGCAGGCGGAAGCTCCAACATTCCGTTAATCAAAACAATGTTAGCGGATTCATTGAAAGAAGAAGTACTGTTTAGCGATGATGTTTCAACGTTGATATCGCGTGGAGCAGCGGTGCTTGCCCAGAAAATTAAGGATACGGACTCTATTACACAGCAAAAAACAAACGTACAGTTGGGCGTTGCTGCAGTAGTAGATGGAGTACATGGAAAATTTGAGGTAATTATTCCGGAAAATGTCACGCTTCCGTACACAAAGACACGAACATTCTTTTTGTCGCGGGATGGGTTGCGAACGTTGCAGATTACTTATTATGAAAGAGATATTAAGCGATATCCTCATGCAGAACGCATTACAGATGAAGGGATAACAGGGATTGATACAATTGTCATTGACTTGCCGGAGGGATTGAAAAAGGATAATACAAGAGTGGAAGTAACTTTTGGCGCGCAGGAAGATGGCAGCCTTGATATTGCAGTGGAAGTTACGGGAGAGAATCAAACGAAAATTGCTGATGAACAGATGCGTGTCAGCAAGGAAAGTGATTTGGAGTGACAAACTTATGATTAGCATAAATGAGTTGAAGGCATTTTTGGCTTCAAGGTATGGAAATAATGGGCTCCTGGCAGTGCTAACACGGTTAAAAGAGCGGTATGCTGAGGCTCCGGAATCGTATGCGGAGGCTTTTTCCATCGAAAATATGGAAACCTGGTCCCAGTATAAAAAGACAGTTCTTGACACGGGACAAATTGAAGAGTATTTGCTGGGGAATGATTCTTACGGAACCAGATTTTTAAAAATTATACAGTCATACCTTAAAGATATTGAGAAAAAGATGAAGGTGCCGGAAGAGTTTGACGAAGAAACCACATCCTTAGTAGTAGATTGTTTAAAAGAAATTTTGGAAAAAAGATTTACAGGTTTGTTGACTGCCTGTTATCGTGGCATACATGGGGATAGCGACGACTTTTCTGAAAAAGCTTTCCTTGAGGGGCTGGTTAAGCAGATTGAAATTTATTTACAGAAAATAGGCTTTAAAAAAATTTATATCAAGGAAGGTGATGACTGTAATAAACTGCTTGATATGATAGAAGTTATAGTTTATAAGCCGACAGATCGTTTGGATTTACATGGAAAGATACAGGAGATAGAAATCCCGCCTTATGTTATGAAATATGTTAATGAAGATAATGAAACAGATAACTGTTATTTGAATGGCCGTTGTGTAATCTGGAGGGCTGAACATGAAAATCATTCCTGAACATTTTTGGGAGATACTGTTTTATGATGAATGGAAAAGTGAACTGGAAAACCAGCTTTTCAGCAAGGTTGGAAAAGATAATGTTGAACAATATTTTATAGCTAACATTGAGCGGCATTTTTCATTGTGCCAAGAGCAGTTTAGAAAACAGGTTGCGGAAGATGTTGAAAAGGCATTTGACAGAAAGCTCAACGGTGTAGTCGTAACAACGCCAAAAACTGACAATAATAGGGAAGAAAGGTTAAAAAGAGCGGAAGAGATGCTGCAAAAGTACGAAGGAACTTTTGCAAGTATAGAATCGGGGCAGAACGATATTCTTTCAGCGTATCGTTCAGCAGAGAAAAAGATTGATGTTATCAGTGATAATTACAGCAAAATTTACCAAAAATACCAGGCGCAGACAGAACTGATCCGTCGACAAACAGAATTAATTGACAGACAGCAGCAGGATATAAATGAACTCCATAAGTTAATCGCTGATTTAAAATACCAACTTGATGAGATCAAAACGTCGGCTCCAGCAGCGGAAACTAAATCTGAAAGCGCTGTACCAGTCCCAAGTCCTGAAAACCGGTCTGGTACACAGGAACGCTATACAATTGAAGATTTTACGATACAACCAACTCAACAGGTATTTTTACCGTCAGATATAAATATTCTCAACTCCCATTTAGATTTGGCGGAAGATTGTGCAGAACTGGTTGATGCTTTACAAAAATCTGAAATTGATAACAGGGATTTGCTTATAAAAGTTGTTGAAAAATATCGGAATGAACTTGGAAAGTTAAGAAAAAAACTGAAATTCACTGATGATGATTATATTTCAATGGAGGCAACGGGAAAGTTTGCGGATATAGTTGAACGTCATTTGGTTTCGGTGCTATGCCCGGCCATTTATGAAGGAATGAAATTGGATGCAGGTATTTACAAAAATGTGTTATCTGCTTTAAACAGATATTTGCAGAAATGTTGCTTCTATACAGGGGAAGTAAATCCTGATGTTTCCCTCAGCAAACAACAGGATCTGCTGGAAGCCATGAGAATCATTCCAAAGGATACAGAGAATCCCGAAGAAGATAATAAAATTGTAGAAGTCAGGATGTTACCATATTTCCTTAACTTTACGGATGAAGACGGAAATCCTGAAAAACATTGTATTGAAGGACAAATGGTGGTACAGAAGTTAAAAGCGTAAAGGGGATTAAAAAGTGACGACGAGTTTGATAGGTATTGATTTTGGCGCCTGCAATCTTAAAGCTGCAAAATTTGTAAAGGGGAATGTACGGCCTGTAAAATTAAATAAAAACCAGTCAGGTAATAATGCTACGCCAAATGTTATTTATTATGATACAGATCAGTACATTGTAGGGAAACGGGCAAAAGAAAAAAGCGATTTTAAGAATAAGGTACTCCATATCAAAAGAAAATTGGAATGTGAAAATTGGGAACAACATATTCCAAACATTGATAAAACATTGAATGCACAGGATGTTGCACAAGATATTTTCGGTTGGTTAAATGAAACAATCACAGGTCAGTCAAAGGAAGATTTTGAGGCGGTCATAACGGTACCTGTGTGTTATACGGAGATCCAGAAAAACAGGATAAAAGCAGCTGCTGAAAAGGCAGGGATAACCGTGAGCCGGATTATCACAGAACCGTTTGCCGCATTGTTTTCCATTGATGAGCTGTTTGATAATGAAGGCGAGCAGGTGGTACTAATATATGATTTTGGCGGTTCAACATTAGATTTGAGCCTTCTGAAAATTGAGAATGATGGAGATACAGTCTGTGTAACGGAACTGTCTTCTTTAGGAAAGCAGTTTGGCGGGTTAACGTTGGATGAATGGATTTTGGAGGATGTTTTTTGCAACAAATATGAAAAAGAAGTAAAAGAGATTGATGCGGCTGATGATTTGGGAATTGCCAAAACTGAATTACTTGAACGTATCGCCGAGTTAAAAGAGGAATTGTTTGAAGACATGTACAGAGAGGAAGATGAGGACGCATCATGTTTTTTTACAGACAGAAAAGGAAAATCGTATGAATTCAGCCTGAATAAAAAAGAAGTTGAAGAAGTGTTTGAAAAACATAATGCTTCGGAGATTATCAGAGGTATGCTGGATGAAATGTTTGAAGAAACAAGTGAAGTTGATAGAAAAGAAGTTACATTAATCCAGCCTTTTGGAGGATCGTCGCATATTGATTATTTTTTAAAAATCCTGACAGAATATTTTGGCGAGGATATTTTTGACTATACAGACTGCGAACTGGAAGATATTTATATGGGTATTGCAACAGGCGCGGTACGTTTTCTTGATTATTACAAAGATAACGAAAGCAATATAGAAATCCATCAATCCATTCCTTTTAATATAGGAATGGAAAAGAATAACATTTTTTGGCCATTGATAAAAAAGAATACGTTGTATGGATTTAAAACACCTTTAAAGCCATTGCCGTTGGGTAACATGGATTTGTTACAGAAAAACTGTAGGATTAATTTTTATCAGTCGTTTCACAAATGGGATGAAAAAATATCTGTTTCTGGAAATGATGGTGCGGTTTATTTAGGGCATGTGATGTGGGATAGTAAAAAATATAATGAATGCGCGCTAGGACAACCGGTTCTTTTTTCCATAAAAATAACAGAAGCAGGTATGCTACAGATTAGTTTTGCCGTGACTAGCCAGGACGCAGATACTGATTATGAGATTATTGATGAAAAGCAATTTAACATTGGAGGTTGATACAATGAGTACTGATAAAAAGCAGGAATTAGATGAATTGTATGGGTATGGAATGAAAATTATACAGGAACTACATCAATGCGCTGACGAAAAAGACCGGGATTTGAAAAC
>ODAI010949527.1_pt1 | contig 10185 bp, 8 predicted proteins | sample 1539321 | NCBI WGS metagenome assembly ODAI01 (sample SAMN02144231, study PRJEB22623) | gut metagenome | biome: sheep rumen | host: Ovis aries | place: New Zealand | reverse complement strand
TGGGTGATAAAAATAATACAATAAACGATACATGCTTTATTACACACACAAACGAAGAAACACATCAAATTATTCGCGATAATATTAAAAACGCACCAATGTATAATGGCGATATTCGCGGCCTTGGGCCACGTTATTGTCCATCATTGGAAGATAAAGTTATGCGTTTTCCCGAACATAAAACACATCATGTCTTCCTTGAACCCGAAGGATATAACAGCGACTTAATCTATCCAAACGGAATATCAACATCGTTCGGCGCTGATATCCAAGACAAATGGATTCGCACAATACCGGGTCTGGAAAATGCACGTATTGCGCGATATGGATACGCAATTGAATACGACGCAATTGATGCACGTAAATTAAAATCTACATTGGAATCAAAAGATATCAACGGGTTGTTTTTCGCCGGTCAAATTAATGGCACATCTGGATATGAAGAAGCCGCCGCCCAGGGCCTGGTTGCGGGCGCAAATGCCGCCGCGTTTGCACTAGATATCGAACCATTAATTATCGACAGAACAAATTCTATGATTGGTGTTTTGATTGATGATATAACAACATTGGGCGTGGACGAACCATATCGTATGTTTACATCACGCGCAGAATATCGATTAAATTTACGCGCAGATAATGCAATATTAAGATTGGGCGATATGTCGGAAAGATTGGGATTAATATCACACGATTTACACGAACAAATTTTAAATATGCGCAAATCAACCGCAATTGAAAACGATAAATTCTATGCCGGATATATACAAAGAAACGAACGCGAAATTGCAAACTATAAAAAAGACAGCGCATTAAAAATCCCATCTGATTTTGACTATAAATCTTTATCGGGATTAACAAACGAATTGGTTGAAAAAATGACCAAAACACGTCCTGAAAATATCGCGGCATTATCACGAATCCCAGGCATGACCCCGGCGGGCATAATGGTTGTATTGCGCAAAATAAAAAGTGGAAATAAATAAAAATATATATTAACATTTAGCCATCGCCGGAATAGCTCAGTTGGTAGAGCATCTCATTCGTAATGAGGGGGTCGCAGGTTCGAATCCTGTTTCCGGCACCACGAAAAATTGTTACCGCACACAATAAAGTGTGCGGTTAAAATTTTTCAGGCGTCTGCGACGCCACGCGTGGCAAGCCGACAAAAAAAGACTTATTCATTAAAACTAGTATCATCACAAACATAATACACCACACCATTGTATTCAATTTTCAGATAATGTTCAGTCGCAACATTCATTGGTGTAGGTATTGTTGTCATGTTTGCATAAAACACTTGTCCGTCCATACCGACATTAAGCGATGGTATCGTTAATTTTGTTGATTTCAAATAAACCGCATCGCCACCAATATGTAAAATATGCGGATAACAAACCGCACTTCCTGACGGTGCAAACGGTGTTGACGACGGGCACGGTGTTATTCCTTGATCCGCTGTTTCATTAAATGTATATGTTCCCCCAGGACAATAATGATTTTGCGGACATATTGTGCATTTATCAACGTTCGCTGGTAAATATTGTCCAGACACACAATTATGAATATTTCGTATAAAAACTGCGTCAAATTTTTTTGGTGCATTTATTGCGCACATATTTGATAAAACATTATCAATATATCCAGATCCTTTTTTTGCGCCTTGATATTCTTTATCATTAAAATTATATGTTCCACCGGTACAAGAATATCCAAAAGGACAGGTTCTGCATTCATCAATATTTGCCGGCAAATAATAACCGTCAACACAAACATGTGTATTTGCAACAAACATCGCGATCATTTTTAAATCAACATTACACCCATTTTGAATATCGGTATTTACATACCCAAAAGCCGATGTTAAAAACATAAAAAATAATACTGTTATTTTTTTCATATATTATTCCGTGATAATGGGACCTGTTATAAAACTTCCAGTTCCTGCATTATAAAAACATTGTTTTGTGATTTTATCGTACATACACGCAATATTGTTCATATCTAAAACAGGTATCATATCTCGTATTAATTGGTCTTTTCTATCGTATAATCGTAAACCATAACATCTATATACAGATTTCATGATGCCCGCACCACCAGAAACTGCAGCAAATATTGGAAAAGTATCTATTGTGCCACGACCAGCAGCCCACCAAGAATTTGTTACAAATGAATTATTATCATATAAAACAGTTGCTTCAAATGTATTTGCTACAATATCTGTTCTAATTATTTCGATTTCTGTTTTACTGGTTGAAATTGGTATATTTGTACCTCTATAAAAGCCATTAAATGACGTAAAAAACATACCGCAGTTTCCTCTCTCTGAAAAACCAAATAATTTTTGATCTGATTTTACAAAACCGGATGTTATTTGAATTATTATATTTGTCTTTAATATATCCGTCCCTTTTATACCAGTATCGATATACTGTGTACCAGATGATTGAAGATATTCAACTGGTGTATACCCAAACCAACCCTGGAATGTATATCCATATTTATACGGTGTTTCTGGTAATAATACATCTTCACCAATTGTGCATGTTGAGTGAGTAAATGTGTTTTCATCAACAATCCAATCAATATCTATTGTTTCTGCATGTGTAAACCTACATATAAATATCGCGGTTAATATTAATACAAAAAGTTTCATTGTTATTTCCCTGATATGTTAAAAAATACCGCCACAGGAATTAGGCGGTTGGAGGTTCTAACAATTAGTACAAAATTGCACGCTTATTCAATATATTCACGCACTCCAACCAATAATAAAGTTGGAGGAATTTTACGTCATCCGCGACGTGTACTAAATGGGTTAGAAGCCCAACACAGAAACCCCTGTGCACAATAAATACTAAATTATAAGGTATAAAAATGCAAGCCCAGATTTATATTCTTTTATCTTTCGCATTACACCATTTATTCACTGGGCAATTGGTGCAATCGGGACGCAAGGCTTTACAGGTATAACGACCATGTAAAACCATTACATGATTTACAATCGCATGATATTTTTGTGGGATTATTTCGATTAATTTTGCTTCGACTTTTTCGGGGGTATTTTCACTATCACCAACCCATCCATACCGATGCGCATTACGGAAAACATGTGTATCAACACCGATATTTGGGGCGTTCCACAAAACATTCATAACAACATTTGCGGTCTTTTGCCCAATTCCACCCAGTTTCATTAATTCCGCGCGATTATGATATTTTTGTGGAAATTTATAATGAATATCGTCGCTGTTTTCGCCGTGTAATTGCGTTGCCAGTTTCATAATACTGGCCGCCTTGTTATTAAAGAATGAAATCACACGAATATGTTCTTTTAATTTATCAATACCCAATTCCAACATTTTATCCGGCGTTGGCGCAATACGAAAAAGTTCAGGCGTGACTTCGTTTACTTTTTTATCGGTTGCCTGGGCGGACAAAATAACCGCCACCGCAAAAGTAAATTCATTTGTGGAATATAATTCCGACCGGATATTCATATTCAATGTCTTTGGAACATTTTCAAAATAAATATCCGGTGTAAGAGTTATTTTCGATTTAGCCATTTACTTTTTCAATATTGATTGCGAAATTGTAATCTTCGATTTGTTTTTCGAATTGATTGGCATCGCCCATTTCCATTTCAACAATTAATGCGTCATGCATTATGCGCTTTTTGTGCGATTCGATTGCGTTATGTAAAGCGATATCGGCGCTGTATATCAATTTTATTCTGTCCGAAACATCTAAACCCGCCGCTTTGCGCGAATCTTGGATAAAACGAAGTGCATCGTTAACAAGGCCCTCTGCAATCAATTCGCTGTTGATTTCTGTATTCAAAACAACGACCGCGGTGTTATCTGGTAATGCCGCACCGCTTACACCATCTTTGACGGTTAAACGATTTTCAAATTCATCACCGTTTAATACATATTCGCCAACAATCAATTTATCGTTTTCGATTGTGTATTCGCCACGTTTTACAGATGGAATAATATCTTTCAATGCACCACCCAGGCGTGCGCCGATTTTTGGTGTGATTAAATATACAAATGAATCAGCCACCGATTTAATATCATCGACGAATTTAACATTTTTAACATTTAATTCATCCGCAATAATATCGGCATAATCAGACATTTCAACGCCGGCGATTGTTGCATCCGCCAATGGCAAACGGTTGCGCAATTTATATTGTTAACGCAATTGTTTTCCGGTTGATACAATCATTTGAACACGACGCATATCGTCCAGTATTTTTGTATCTGTGGCGCCTGCAATTGGCCAATCGGTCAAATGAACAGATTCTGCGCCAGTTAAATTTTTGTATATATTTTCCGATATAAATGGTGCAAACGGCGCCAAACATTTAGCAAATGTTTTCAACACATAATGCAATGTTTCAAACGCACTTACATCTTCATCCCAGAATCTGTCGCGATTACGACGTATGTACCAGTTATTTAATATATCAAGGAATCGAACAAATTCTTTGACTGCGATATCTGGTTTGTATTCATCCAATGCAGATGTCGTTGTTTTTATCAATTCGTTTAATTCAGCCAGGATATATTTATCCAACAAATTATCCGAACTTGGTTCATTTTCAACCGTGATATTGCCCGCATTCGCATAAAGTGTAAAGAAATGATACGCGTTCCAAAGTGGTGTTAATATTGTTTTAATTGTATCGTTAAATACCGCACCTTCTTTATCAACACCAACGCCTTCGGCTTTCATAAAATTGCTGCCCTGGATAAAAAGACGTATTGCGTCTGCGCCGTATTTTTCGATTTGTTCACTTGGGTCAACAAAGTTATGTAATGATTTTGAAAACTTTCTTTTTTGTTCGTCCAAAATCATACCGTTTGCAGACACTGTTTTAAATGCCGGTTTATCAAACAACGCAACAGCCATAACCATTAACGAATAAAACCAACCACGTGTTTGATCTTGACCTTCGATAATATAATCGGCTGGGAAATTCTTTTCAAATTTATCGGTGTTTTCAAATGGATAATGCAATTGTGCAAATGGCATTGAACCAGATTCAAACCAACAATCTAAAACGTCAGCAATACGATGCCAACCGTCTTTTTCTAACGCATCCAGTGTTGGGCGATGCAAATCATTGATTTGAACACCAAAGAAATCTTCTAATTCTTTGATTGAACCAAATATTTTATATTCGCCGTCCCGTTCCCAGATTGGTAATGGCACACCCCAGAATCGATTTCGTGAAATACCCCATGGTCGTGCATTTTCAATCCACGCCATAAAACGATTGCCTGCTGATGTCCATGTTGTTTGCGTTGACGTTATTTCAACCAAGCGGTCACGAATTTTTGGAACATCAATATACCATGCATCTGTTGCACGATAGATTAATTTTTCATGACTGCGCGGACCAAAAGGATAACTGTGTTTATGTTGGTCTTTTTTGACCAAGATACCGTTAGCCTTTAACCAATCGATAATTAACGGATTGGCTTCGAAAATATTCATACCCGCCCAATCTTTAACCGTCGAATCAAAATTACCATAATCATCAACGTTCAAAATAACCGGGAATTTTGCATCAACTGCCTTGGCTGCCAAATAGTCATCTTCGCCAAATGCCGGGGCAATATGAACAATACCGGTTCCGTCGCCATCACTTACATAATCTGCCGCGATTATTTGATGAAGCAGGGCGTCAGAATTTTCATAATAATTAAATATTGGTTTGTAATGAATACCAACCAAATCTTTACCCAATATGGTGCCAAGATTTTCACTTTCACCGAAAACTTTTTCATATGCTTTTAAACGCGATGCCGCCAGAACATAAACATTGCCGTCATTATGACGCATACGAACATATTCCATATTTGGATTAACCGCCAATGCAGAATTCGCAGGCAATGTCCATGGTGTTGTTGTCCATGCAATTGCACGGTCGCCATTTTCTAATTCAAACCAAACTGTCACTGTATCATCAACGATATCTTGGTATTCACTGGACGCTTCACTGTTTGATAAAACTGTGCCCAGTTTCCAATCGAACGGATTAACCTTGAAATCTTTATAAAGCAAACCACGTTCATATAATTGTTTTAATGCCCAAATCACAGATTCCATATAATTCTTATCCATGGTACGATAACCAAAAGCGTCCCCACCATCAACCCAACGACCAATGCGTTCAATATAACGCAACCATTCATTGGTATATGTCATAACATCGGCACGGCACATATCACAAAATGCAGCAATTCCGTCACTTGCGACAATATCTTTGGCGGATTTTCCTTGCTTTTTTTCAACACTATTTTCCGCAGGCAATCCGTGGCAATCCCAACCCAGTTCGCGAACAACATGTTTTCCGCGCATAGTTTGATAACGCGAAACCATATCTTTAATTGCCGATACACCCAAATGTCCCCAATGTGGCAGGCCATTTCCAAATGGTGGTCCATCATAGAAATTAAATGGTTCGCCCATTTTTGTTTTGTTCAGCGATTTATGAAATGTATCGTCTTCGCGCCAGAAATTTAAAACACTGTGTTCAATTTCTGAAAAATTAGCCTTTGGTTCTGTTTTTTTGTATGACATTTTATACCTTTTTTCATTAAAAAATGGCGCCTTACGCGCCCCAGCCACCGCCAAAGCGCAGTGCCATTTATTTAATAATAATTATTGTTTTTGTTTGCATGTTTATATATATACAATGAAACAGGCAAAAAATCAAGTTTTGGTTATGTATTTTTTCTATAAAATATTTTGACAAAATGCTTGACTTGTCAATTTTTGTATTTATAATAGGCATGTAAATAAATAAACCGAGGATACAAATGGAATACGAAATAAACAAAAAACGTGGTGAATTTGTAAATATTATTTTGTCTAGCACAATTGAATCAACACCAAACCAATCCGATGAAGGCGCAATGTATATTGTTGGCGAAGGCAAGACATTCATAATGATTCAATATAGTAAAAATAAAAATGCAACATGTGTTCGAATTATTGATAATTCTGGAAATTCTAAAAAATATCTGACTTTCAGTAATCCAGAAGATGCAAAATTTATTGATGACGCATGTAAAAAACGTTTGAAAGCACAAATCGATGAACAGGCAAAAATTGAACAAAAATTACGCCTTGAACGAAGATTAGAAAGAGAACAACGCAAAGCACAACAATTCAAATTACGATTTGGCTTAGATCATACAAAATAAAACGCTAAAGATTAAACAAATGTTCACTAATCACGATAAAATCAAAGAACAAATACTTTTTATGATAACAAACAGAAACATTGATTGTCTTGTTACAAGAAACACAAAATATCAACCATTTGGTGTTTCCACTGTAATGCAGTATAAATATTCTTTGCCAGGAATAGAAATTTTTTATAACAAGTGGTTTGTTGAAAATTACGAAGATGCATCAAAAATGAATCTGCCCGGATGCGAACATCATGACCAACTGGTTAAAGGTAGCGGTGTAAATGTATTGTCAAAAAAACTGGGATTAATCACATTTTATGGAAATGACGCACAAACAATTATCAACGCGTGTGAACATAACAATGATTTATATGAATTAATTTTTACAAACCCATTAAATTTTCAAAGATAAAAAAAATACCGGCAAATGCCGGTATTTTTTATGCACGCAATTTTGCGCCACATTTACTTTCTATATTTTTAATCACATTGTCTTGGATTTTTGCTAATTCATTTTCATCCATATTGTGATCCGGATAAATTGTAATTGTAAATGCGATTGATTTTTGACCATCACCCATATCAAACGAATCAAATATAACCGCATTTGCAATTGATGAATCTGATGCGATTGCCGTTGCAATCATTTTTTCAGATGCAAATTTTGAATCAACAACAAACGCAAAATCACGCGTTATCGGCATAAAGTCTGTGATTGGTGTTTTTGCATATTTTGGATTCTTTGGCAAATTATCAATATTTTCAACAATCGCAACAAAGACTTTTGTTTTTATATGCAATTGTTTTGCGATATTTGGATGCAATTGACCAAATTCACCCAAGACACGTTTGCCTTGGACAATTTTTCCATAAACATATGGATGTGCCCAAAGTGGTGGATTTGTTGAATCGATTGTATATTTCTGTGCACCCAATAATGATACCAGATCAGATTTGACGTCAAACACGTCAACATTGCGGTTGCGTTTTTGCCAATGTTTTTGTGATGTTTCGCCACAACGAATTATACAAAGTGATGTATGTTGTTCGCCTGGGTTTTCACCGTCAAATACCGTGCCAATTTCAAACATATTCAAATTTGAAAAACCACGTTTTTCATTGTTTGATACCGCAACCAATAAATTTTCCAGCAAATTATTGCGCATTGTATCCATATCAACAACAATAGGATTCGCAATTTTTATAATTGGTTTATCAAATAAAATGCTTTCCGTTTTTGAATTACCAAAACCAAACGAAGCACTTTCATTTAATCCACGATTTGCCAATTTTTGTTTCAAATCCAAATTCATTTCATTATGAATTGCTTTGATTGTATTTTGTGGCAAATCTTTTAATCCGATTTTTTCATAACCATAAATACGAATTAATTCAGAAACAATGTTTTCTGGGATAACAATATCGACACGTTGTGATGTTGGTGTAACAATCCAATTTTCACCATCAGATTTCACATCAAAATGTAATTTTTTCAAAATTTCCATTTGTGTCTTGTCATCCAACTTAATACCTGTTTTCTTTTCAAAAGTATTTGGATTATAAACAACCGGTTCTGGGGTATAAGATGTACGACCGGCAACATCAACATTAACAATTTCACCACCACATGCATCAATTATAATATGTGCAGCTTTTGATAATGCTTTTAATGTTCCATCTGGATCAATACCGCGTTCATAACGATATGATGAATCCGTTGATACACCATGTCTTTTCGCAGATTTACGAACAGACACAGGATTAAAATATGCAGATTCCAAAATGATATTCTTGGTTTCATTTGTCGTTGATGCGCGCATACCGCCAACAACCCCCGCCAGTGCCAATATACCGGCATCGTCGGTTATAACCAAACCTTTATCGCATAATTCGTGTTCGTTTCCAAAAAGGTCTGTAAATTTTTCACCATTTTTTGCCATACGAACGGTTATATCGCCAACAATTTCATCGCTGTCAAAACAATGCATTGGCTGTGCCAAATCATAGCAAATATAATTCGTTGCATCAATCGCCGCATTTTTCGGATTTATACCCGCAGATAACAAACACGATTGAATTGTTTTATCTGATGACGCCATTTTTATATTGTGAATTTCACAAAAGCGATATGTTGGACATGCATCATTTGCAATCAAATTAACCTTGCGTGTTCCCTTTACAGGCTTTAATTCATCAATTTTTTCATCAATAAATTCACCAGCACCCGCCGCACTTAAATCCAGCGCAATTCCACGTACCGACAAATAATCCGGACGATTTGGTGTGATTGATGTTTCAAATATCGCAGATGAAGATCCCGCCAGCGCACTTATTGGTTGACCAATAATTTCTTTTGTTTCATCTAATTCGACAATACCACTGTGATCATCACCAATACCAAGTTCTTTTGCGCTGCACATCATACCATTTGACATAACGCCACGCAATTTTCCTGGCTCAATAACAATATCGCCAATTTTACAACCCGGCAATGCCAACGCAGACACCAAACCAACACGTGCATTTGGCGCACCACATACAACCTGACGTAAATTACCCGTTCCATCATCAACCATTAATACATGCAAATGATCAGAATTTTCATGTGCTTTACATTCAACAATTTTTGCAGCAACTGGCAAAATTGGGGTATATAAATCTTCGACTTCAAGACCAATCGCATTTAATTTATCTGCGATATCTTGCGGGGACAATTCTGTCTTTAAGTATTGTTTTAACCAATTAATTGACCATTTCATTTTACAACCCCTATATTAAAATCCAGTATTTTTTAACCAACGAATATCGCCGTCATAGAATTTACGCAAATCGTTTAATCCATATTTTAACATTGCCATACGATCCCATCCGAAACCAAATGCAAAGCCTTGGTATTCATCTGGATTGATATTGCAATTTTTCAAAACATTTGGATGAACCATACCTGCGCCACCCATTTCCAGCCATTTACCAT
>ODAI014594340.1_pt1 | contig 10186 bp, 10 predicted proteins | sample 1539321 | NCBI WGS metagenome assembly ODAI01 (sample SAMN02144231, study PRJEB22623) | gut metagenome | biome: sheep rumen | host: Ovis aries | place: New Zealand | reverse complement strand
TCGAGAGTTCTAGGTATCATCACACTCCTGAGGCCTGAACCGGCAAAGGTCCCGACGAGCCCGTTAACGTCGATTGCGGATTCCAGTATGCAGTTCTCCCCAAAGGTTACTGATTCCAGGAGTGTGCATCCGTTGAACGCCATTTTCCCAACGGTGCACCCATCACCAAGAGATACCGAGGTAATGTTCGAACCATAGAAGGCACTTTCCGCTAGCGTACAACCAGCTGATACGGATATGTCTCCATTGACGATATTTAACCCCAACAGAGCGGCGGTTCCGACAGATTCGAGTTCTGAGGAGAGGATCAGCTCCACCGGCGCAGTGCATTCACGGAAGGCCTTGTCTCCGATACGCTTGACATTCGACAGATCTAATATGATGAGATCATTGCCGATGAGCGCACGTTCAAATGCTAAATCCCCTATCCTTTCCACATTACTGAAATCGAAGGAACTTAACGACGGACCCTTGGAGAACGCTCCGGATTCAACCTCCGTTATCGAACCGGCGACAGAAAGATCTGTCAATTTCACACAGCTGTTGAAACAGGCCACGGGTATGATTGTGAGTCCCGTGCCGAGGGATACAGAAGCCAGTTCGCTGCAGTTGAAAAAGGCATGATCGCCAATCGCTGTGATGCTGTCCGGGATGTCGATAGAAGTAATTTTCGTCGAGCTGAATGCCCGTTCTCCAATGCTCTCAGGATTACCACTTATCGTAATCTCTGACAGTGCGGAATCCATGAATGTGTAATCTGAGATGTCGGCGTCAGATGCCCAGTCCACAGAAACGAGGTCCTCAGTGTAATAGAATGCACGTTCACCCACCAATTCAGTATCCGGAACAGTGATGTTCCTGATAGACGAATATGCGAACGCCCACTGACCTATGGACGATACTCCCTCCTCGAACGTCACGGAGGTTATCCCACTCTTTGTGAAGTAGTAATGTGGTTGTGAGGTGGTCCCGTGGAACACATCGAACTCACAGAATGCTAAATCCTGGACCTTCACGCGCCCTTCGAATACAATTGAATAGTGCGTCGGTTCCGACCATGTCAAATACCCGCTTTCATCGATTGCCTTGGGGATCTCTACTGAGTTGCCACAAATTCCCACATGGGTTAGGTATTCATTAATTGTCGAATCAGACATACTGAGGGGCTGGAAGCAGAGTCCCACAGAGACCACCGTGTATGATTCTCCGTCATGAACGATACTCTTCGGGACTCTGACCACATCGCCCTCATTCACCTGGCCGATGTTCACGAGCTGCGCTACATGGTTTCCGTTCGAATCGGTCTCTAACCAATAGCTCTTCCCACCATGTTCCACGAAAGACACAGGCTCGGGTGCCACCAGGTTATTATGCTCGTACTGTTCAATAAAATAACCCAAAAAACGATAGTCGTTGTAATTATAGGGCAAGAATCTTTCGAACGGATCTGCTGAGGGTTCAATCTGAGGGCCAGGGTCCCCTGACACCGTATCGGAATCAACGGAAACAACCAGTACGGATGTGCATCCCAGTAACAGAATCAAAATACCCAGTACAAGAAATATCCGTCTAATTGTTCCACCCCATGACCAGACATAGTAGTGTCTGATAGGAATGGGGGGAAATACCCCCCCATAAAAAGGTTGAAACTTACTATCACTTATCCTTAACAATGATTCCTTGAAACATTGTGTAAGTGAAACGTGATATCAGTTTGCTGTGGGGTAATGGCTCCTGGTGTCACCGTCCTCGTACCAGTCGTATGTGAAGTTCTCAAATTTGAAAGTGAATTCATTCTGAGTGAACTGCTGGACGGGGTATTCTTCATCGTCGATTATCACCGGCGGGACCGCAGGCAGATATGACAGGGGACTCATGAATCCGAGCATGAACGCACTGCTGTCGACATATGAGGTGCTGTTACCCAGATAAAGGGACCAATACTCATAATATGCATGCACATGAGTCTTGTTTGTAACAGAATCGTAAGTCACCGACGGATAGGTTGTGGTTTTAGCCTGGTTTCCAATCTGAGTGACCTCACCGAAGTAACTGTTGTTGATGGCACCGTTGTCGACCATGTTGAGGTTGACGGTGTAGGGGACATTGTTCCTGATCATTGCATCCTTGAATGCAGCTGCGCAGTCGGAACCGTATCCGATGTAAGTGTCGTTACCGACGTGGAAGGTGACCGCATATGCGGAATCGGGGGTTCCCTGAGTGGGAACGACATCGTAGATATGTGCAAGCCCGGTAGTGGGCAGGGTGTTGGGACTGATCCCGTCGGGGACGAACGCGATGTTCGCGGAGGAGAGCTGACAGTCGTCGAAGGGCCTGTAGAATCCCATGACGGACATTCCGCTGTCGGAAGAGATGGGATTCCAGTTGTTGTTGGAGTAACGGTAGATGGTAAATTCAGAATCGCCGTTCACGGTTTCAACCTTTCCGTAATAGGGGTTGATGTTCGTGTAGGTGGTTCCGTAGGAATCGTACTGATAGGTGAGGTCGGCACCGGAAAGAGTGGTACTGTAGTAGGTTTCGGATCCCCAGGTGAAGGTCAATCCGCTGTTAGCAATTGCCTGTCCGGCGTAGTATCCATGACCTGAGTACGATACCCATTCGTATTCATCGTCCTCATTCATCTCGTACGCCCAGAACTTGATCTCGGGGGCAGACGTAGGTGCAGACTCTGCGTCGGACGCATCCGCGTAGACCGCGGTTGCGAAGACGCAGGCCACCATCAGTGCCGCCACTATAAATGTACTCGTTTTCATCAGTAATCACTCCCAGTGACAGGAACTTTGTTTCCTCGGTTCCCCAAAGGATAATTGCTTTTTGCATTCTCGATATATAATATCCCGCTGACACAGTATACCTATACCGAAAAATAGCCGTCAAACTCTACAGTATATGCCCATGCATACAATAGAATAGAGCCGTCTTAGATCACGAGGTATCTACGTACCATACTGGAATCATCGAATAAGATTACTGAAGTCGGGACTCTCTCCGATACATCTTCCGTCAAGAACACGACGATATTGCCGACGATTCAAATCCCCATTCCTTCCTCCCGCGATTCACACTAATCCCCGACATGATTCCCCGTCCCACACGCCCGTACCCGTACCGAATGTCATGATACCCGTACCGTCGGAGAACATCTGGAACCGTACAGCAGTATCGTATACGTTCTTCTATCGAAATAGTCATCATTCTCTACAATATCCTCCGATGGAATCCTGAAGGAAAGCTTCACCGATCAAGAGCACGCACAGACAAAGAAAAATCCGAATGTATTACTTGCATCCCCCCATTCTCAAGATTTCGAACGCTTCGTTCCGTAAATTTCGGATTTTCCGCCCCTGCGATTTCATAATGGGTCTCCACACCCCTGCACTCTGACGGACAGTCCGGTAAAATCATCGCACACAAAGACAAACGAGGATAGGGTAGATGAGGAGGAACGAAGTAGGCTCCCGACCATGTATGTATGAGAACCAATCAAAATAGTCATCATTCTCTACAACATGTACATCAAGGCCTGGGCACCGTCAATCCGACATCAGAAACTAAGGCCCAGCAGCCCATCCTCGTATTAAGGCACTCAGGATATCCGTCCTCAAGAAGAATCTTTCAAGATTTGAAGGAGTATGTCAGTTATCCCTGTATTTTCAGGGAGAATGTGTGCGAATGCCGATTTTCCCTAAATATTTAGGGAAAATCTATATGAATACGATACTCCACGAATAATCATGGAATCGCGACTTCGCCTTCCTAAATACATATGAGTCACGAGTGCTCCTGTTACAAACCATACTGCGGATAATATCGAAGGAAAGAATGACCCTTGACGAATTGGATAAGAAGGTGATTCGTCATAGATCCAATAATTTACAAAAATTATCTTTTCGAAGAAAAATTCTGCTATGATTTTAATATATTTGGAAAATAATTTCAAATATATCAAAATCATTCGGATAATCATGATCTTGGATTTCGCCGTGTCCAATTACGGCCCGTTCAAGGGAACGGTCAGATTATCGATGGAAGCATCCGCGATCACCGACAGTCAATCCTCCGTGATCCCCTCCGGCATCGTCAGGACCGGAATCCTGCCTTCCGTAACGATCTTCGGTCCCAACGCCTCCGGGAAATCATATCTGTTCAAGGCGGTCAGTGCATTGCAGTCCGTACTGAGGAAGAGGCGCACGCCGGACGAGCTGATAACCCCGTACAACCCGTTCAAGGCAGTCCCCTCAAACGAACGCATACCTACGGTCTTCAAGATTAGACTGCTGATTGACGACGTCAAGTACGATTATTCGGTATCCTATACTGACAGAGCAATCGACACCGAATCACTGGTCTACTATCCCAACAACTACCCCGTCGAAGTTTTCAGACGCAACCGCGGCAAGGAAAACACAAAACTGATCGAATCCGACAGACTCACCGATACGACCGCCTATCTCCGCTTCGCATCTGAATACAACGACGATGTCTGCAACAGGGTTTTCAGAGAAATCCGGAACATAACGGTGGTAGGCGACATTTCGATGCCGGTGTCCCACGCCCTGAACGCACTTTACCGGAAACCTGACCTGAAACCCCTAATCATGGATGCCATGGATGCAGCCGATCTCGGCATATCCGACATCGAGATAATCCGGAGGACTGCCGCATACGATTCCGCAAATTCCGACGAGGACGTCATGCGGGAGTTCTTCAATGCAACCGTCATCCACACCTTCGAGGAAAAGAACGGGGAGGTGAACACCCTCTCTCTTCCGATAAGTTACGAATCCAACGGAACCATAGAGATGCTCTCCCTCATAGTCCCGATAGTGCTGGGTCTCGAATCCGGGGGCGTGATATTCATCGACGAATTCGGCTCCAAGCTCCACCATGAACTGACGAGATGGATCCTCAATCTGTTCAATTCCGACATCAACCGCAATCATGCGCAGCTCATCGTTAATACGCATGATCTGGGACTGATGGATACGAAGGAGATACAGAGGCGCGATCAGATTCTGTTCATGCGTAAGAGCCGCGAAACGGGTTCGAGCGAACTGTACCGCCTTATCGATTTCAAGGGGATAACCAAGAAGACCAATGTCCTAAAGGATTACCTGGAAGGGAGATACAGCGCGATCCCGTACACCGTGAGGCGCGATATCCTATGACCCTTGTCCCCCTGAACGGCTCCACGATGAACCAGATTGCGGTATGGAGGATTCTCGGCGAAGGGGAATCGGAATCCACGTATTTCGATGAGTTGAAACGCTACCTTTCAACGGTCACTTTCAGAACCGATGATGCGAAAGGCGGAGACCTGGCCAATGTATGGAGACTATCCGGAAAGAAACTAAAGGAAGGGCTGAAGATTGTGGTGATGGATATCGACAACAACGACCCCGAAGAACTGAGGGAATTCAGGGGCTGGTGCGACCAGAACCGTATCAATCTGATAATCTCCAATCCGTCCATAGAGGTCTGGCTACTCATGCATTTCAAAGACGTGTCCTCCAATATGGACCAGGATGACCTGGAAGGCGGTCTGAGCAAAGCACTCGGACATGAATATCAGAAGAGGAAGGGAATAAGACCGACCCGGAGAATGGTATCCGAAGCATCGGTCAGAGCGAGAAAGAAAATACCCCGGGACGGGGATCCCTTCGAATTCGTTCTGACTCATCCTGGGAATACCATGATGCCTATCATCTTCGACATCGTGGGAGAAGATGTGGTCGTTTCAAAATGAGACCGTTGCTGTTTCGGGTTCATGCTGTCGTGACTCTTACGGATTCATCGGAGTCGCCCCGACAACCTACGGATTCCCTAGGATTGCATGCTCGGCCTTGATCCGATCAAGTACACTCACAGATTCAAATAGTCATCAACCTCTACAGCATACAGTTGGAGGTATCTGACAACTATATCTACCCCCACGTGCGTAACGCAACAAGTGAAATTCCAAGGCAAATCAGCCCTCCCCGGGATAGGGCGCAATTACAACATGGAACCGAGAAAGGACGTCCCCGTCGATCAGATGCCGAGAACCGACATAGGTGCGGACGGGGTATGCACCTGCCCTTACTGCTTCGGACGGTTCGTGGCGAACGCCAGCGTCAGCGAACGCCCCGAAAACCGCGAACCTGACAAAGGGGAACTGAAATGCACCAGATGCGGTCACATATGGAAGAGCCGCGGGGAGAAGCCCAAGAAATGCCCCCACTGCGGTTCCTACAAATGGGAGATTCCCGCACACATGATGCGGTGCATGAAATGCGGCTACGAATGGACATCATCCACCCCTGAGGGCCCCCGCCGCTGCCCCAAGTGCAGGAGCTACGACTGGCGCACCCCCGTGGACCCCAAGGACATAGTGTTCCGCAATGACCCGACGGAGAACACCCTGAAGAGGTGGATCTGCGAGAGGTACGAGAACGACAAGGACATCCTCACCATCGCTGCGGAACTGAAACTTCCCGTACTGAAGGTCAGTGGCCTTATCATGCAATACTACAACCTGGACGAGATGCCGCGGTTCTGATCACTCTGCGGTATGTTCCTCGGACAGGATGTACGGGGCCATGCCAGGGAGTGGGATTCCGTACAGGAGGATTCTCCATTCCAGCCCGTTGATGTGATCCTTCTCGCACTTGGACTTCTTCGGTTCGATGACCGTGTGCGGATCCAGCACAATCATATTAGGTCCAGTGCGACCATCATGGCCGCCACCCTCGCCGACCTTTCCGTATCGGCTCCGCAGACCAAGAGGACATCGCCAGGGTGCATATCCGCGACATCTGTGATCCTCTTGGATTCATCGAGATTGGCGATCGAATAATCGAGGCTCGGGGGCATCAGCAGCGAATTGTGTTCCGACATAATCCAGGTGCTGCATCCTACGCCTCCGAACATCGTGCTCATCCTTACCTGGTCGACCCCGTCGGTGACCTTTTTTACGGGGCTGATTACCTTTATGGCCTGTCTGTATGTCCCGAGAGATGATTTGATATCGACCTCCACCGGACGGATGCGGAGCGACTTCACCAAACATTCCCCGTTGAAATCCAGTGTCATCCCTTTCTTGGTGGTCTTGATGAGTTTCGATGCCTTCATGATCCCGACGAGGGAACGGAAACTACCCTCTCCCAATCCGAGGTAAATCAGAAGGTCTTTCCTGCTGGTGTGACCGTGCTCTCTTAGATACAGGAGAATGTATGCCACGTCGGCATCGCAGTACTGCGCATTAGGCGGGATGGTGTCACGGTCAAGAATCAGCAAGATTGCTCCGCCCCCCTCCGGTCGATCTTTTGATGCATATTGCAGCGATTATGGTAGTATCGAAAACAGCCGATACACTCGCATGTTCTGACAACGTAAACTCATTTCCATCGGATATCCTCGTACCTTCCGTCGACTTCCAGGAACATAGATCGTCAGACGCCCATGATTGCCTCTCGCAACAGACTCCCGAGGCAATTTCCGGATAAACGATGTCTTCAGTCACCGGATAATCGAAGATATGCGTGATATTAAATCCCATCGTTGGTTATTTTACATACTTATAATGTCATTAAATCAATCATGCAAAGCAATTTATTTATATAAACTATTTAAATAATCACATATTTAATTAAAATCAATTAATCATTTTTATGGATGATTAAGTAAGTATTTCCCAACTGTTATAACCAAGCATCCCATTACCCGGAACATGCTCAGGATTCTGACCCCTCCTCCTCGCAGCGGCTCCCTGGGGAACAACGAGGTCATGTTCATACTGGAAACGTTAGAGGAGAGGTTCCGCGACGGCACCCTCATCGGGAGAGGAGATATCGCCGCCATGACCGGCATAAGAGAAGGGGCGGTCCGCGCGATCCTGCAGAGACTGGAGCGCATGGGGTTCGTGAGGATGTCCAACATGGGTGTGGTGCTGCTCCCTACCGGCTCCGATTTCCTGAAAGCGACGGGTATCACCCTCATGGATCTGGACCATACATCCTCCGCCATCGGCGAGTATCAGGTGGCCCTGCTGGTCAGAGGTATGGCCGGCATGATAGACAAGGGCGTGGAGCAGAGGGACAGCGGTCTGAAGAGCGGAGGGGACGGATGCACCACCGTGGTTTGCAGGAAGGGGAAGCTCATCCTCCCGCCCGACTGGGACGTCGAGTCCAACACCCCGGAGCTCGCATCGCAGATCCGGAGGTACAGTGTGACGGAGGGGGACATAGTGCTCATCGGCGGCAGCAACACGAACCGTACGATGGCCGCCGCGGCAGCCAACTCGGCGGCCTTGGAACTCCTTGAAAAGTCACGGTCCGGAAGGACGGCGTGACATTGTCCGTTTCAGGACATCCTGACAAAACCGTCATGCACGGACCTGATCTCCATGACCACGTCCTCCAGCGGGATATCGAGAAGCATAGCGATCTCCAGACAGCCTTTGCCCTCGGAATACATAGTCATCGCTTTACGAAGAAGATCGCCGGTAATCTCTTCCGGTTCCGCCCGATCCTCCCTCCAATACACGGACTTGCATCTGGGACAGTTGACCGGGACACCGACCCCGCGGGGTGTCCAACGGTGTCCGCACCTGAGACATTCCAGATTCTCGCGGGCCGGGGTGTTCCACCTGGCGGACCTGCAGACCGGACATCTCTTGGGCAGGGTTCTCCCCCTGCTCTTCCATACGTGCCCGCACTGAAGACACAGACGGTCGGTGAGATGCACCATTTCCGAATCCTTGCGGAACACCATCCCACAGCGTGGACATTTGCAGACCTCATCGGATGGTTCGCGCTTCATCGGATCACGTCGGGAATATGCAGGCTCAGAGTAATAAAGTTGGCCTAGAAGACTATCTTTTGACGGAGATCATGCCCTTTGAGATAACGTTTCTGATTGAAACGAGATTGTTAGAACAGAAACCGCCCTATCGGCGGGAGCAACACCGGCGAGAGGGAGGCTTCGGTCGCCGCCAACTCCGCTGCACTGGATCTTGTCTCCTAAATCCCCAATCGATTCATAAACGGATTCCAAAAGGTTAATAGAAAGTACGGCTATAAAGTATCGGAGGCAGGAAATGGCAACGAAATCATTCTATGAAGATTTGGTCATTGATACACCTGAGGCAGCGGAGAATTTTACCCGTTTCGTGGAGGAAGGTACTGTTTTCCACACGGATGATAACGAGGTTCCGCTTGCCGATGAGGAATTTATCCTCCGCCTTGCCGAAAAACACGGGTACAAAGAGCTGTGAACAATGAGTGTTCCGGATTACAGACTCGTTCCGCTAAGCACTCTGTTGAATAAATCAGGGGAGATAGTTACACGCGATGTGCTGTCGACATTCGTCCCACTGACCGATTCTTCACCGTCACAGTTCCTTGAGGATAACGCAATAACAATGGAGAAACGGGACCTGTCCAGAACGTTCCTTGCAATATCCAGTGAGGGGATCATACTGGGCTTCTTCTCACTGGGACTGAAATGTATCAGGATTCCTGACAATTCCCTTTTGAGCACGAAAATATCCAGACAATGCAATATAGAGCCATCGACGAAAGTCGCCCAAGCGTATCTCCTCGGCCAATTGGCACGCTCAGTTGACTCGCCCAAGGGTTTCGGAGACATTCTTATTCAGGATGCCATAAAACTTCTTCGTTCCGCAAAATCCGTTGTCGGTTGCCGCATGCTACGTCTGGATTGTACCGACGAGCTGATTTCATACTACAGCAGACATGGATTCGTGCAGATACGCAGAAACGATGAACAGGATCTCAATCAAATGATGACCTTCATCTGAATGCTGGATATTCATTTTGTATGATTTGCCTGTATTCCAGGAATGGGGCATACCTATGGAGAGGATTAGGCGTACAATCCTAGGCTCCCTAGGTGGCCCTTCTCCTGAAAGGTAAAGCGGACAGAATCAACAAAGGAGTGGAACATGCACCACCATCCTCCTCCGCGACGGGGAGCTTATACTCCCTCCGGACTGGAGCATCGACGAGCATTCCCCGGAACTGGCGGCGCAGATCCGCTCCCACGGCATGGAGGAAGGGGATGTGGTGCTCATCGGAGACAGCAACAGAGTGATGAGGGAAGCCGCCGTGACGGCCATCTCCGCGGCGCTGGAACTTGTAGGTTGATACCTAACGCTCTTTGAGAC
>ODAI013233087.1_pt1 | contig 10186 bp, 1 predicted proteins | sample 1539321 | NCBI WGS metagenome assembly ODAI01 (sample SAMN02144231, study PRJEB22623) | gut metagenome | biome: sheep rumen | host: Ovis aries | place: New Zealand | reverse complement strand
GCCATGCTCGCGGATCACGACCGGATTGAACTTTCCGGTCAGGTCATAGCCCACCGCGATCTCCAGCACGCGGTTCACGTCAGCAATCTCCTCTGCCGTTCCGCCGTTCACGCTCTTGGTCACGGTGATGTCCAGATATTCTTGGGAGAGCTCCGTGCTTGCCACACCGTCGAATGCCTTGGCAACAGTCTCCTTGATATCTTCCAGGACAGCCGTACCAAGCGCTTTCTCAACGGTTTCTTCGCTCTCTAACTTCACTTCCATCTTCACTTCCACGGTCGCTTCGGGCTGTGCCTCAGTAAAGTCCTCTAAAGCAGGTACTTCCACAGCTTCCACTGCGGTTTCTTTCACATCTTCACTCTCCACCACCACTTCCGTGATCTTCTTCGCGGATACGAGGTTGATGGTGATGTTGTAGTCCTTATAGTTGGTGCTGCTCACGGTCAGGACGATGGAGCCTGCGATACCGCCGTCATTCTCCGCTACAGAATAGGTGAAGATGCCTCCCGTCAGCGCGCCGGGGGTGATATACTCCGCCAGTTCTCCGGCGGTCTCAGCCTTCTCTAACTTCGCGCCGTCCTTCAGATACTCCGTCAGGTCCATGGTCTCGTCCTTCACTCCTGCGGAAATGACTTCAATTACATCTGCCACGGTCTTGTCTGCCATCTCAGCCTTAGCAATGGTTACGGAAACGGTTACCGCCTCGGAGTCCTTATGGTTCCCATCCCCCATCACCTTGTAATATACGGTGTACTCCCCTGCATTGGCTCCTGTGGGGATCGTTTCCGCATAGGTCTTTCCGTCCAGGCTGTAAACGATCGTGCCATCCGTCGTGCTGCCAGCGGTGATGAGCGCCTGCGCTTTGCCCGTATAGGTCAGCGTATTTGCTATCGGAGCGGGCACTTTGCTGTCAGTCTTTATGATCGTCAGGTCTGCTCCGGTGTAGCTGATCGTGTAGTTATCGTTTGCTGCCAGGGTTCCCTGCTGGATCGCATAGGTTCCAACTGCTTCGCCGCTCTTTCTGGTCAACGCACCAGTGAGAACAGTATCTTTGGTATCGCCGCTCTCAAATCCGGTTGCCGTATAGGTCAGAGCAGGATCGTCCTCACCGTACTTCTTGCTCTTTGCTTCAGCAGTTACGGTCAATGTCTTCTTGCCGATGGTCAGGTCTGCTCCGTTGTAGTTGATGGTGTAGTTGCCATTCGCTGCCAGCGTGCCTTGCACAATCGCATAGGTTCCGACATCTTCTCCCGCTGCTCTGGTCAAAGCGCCTGTCAATACGGTCTCTTTCGTGTCGCCGTTTTCCAATCCGCTCACAGTATAAGTCAGAGTGGGATCTGCTCCGCCATAGGTCTTGCTCTTTGCTTCGGCGGTCACGGTCAAGGTCTTCTTGCCAATGGTCAGGTCTGCTCCGATGTAGTTTACGGTATAGTTACCATTCGCTGTCAGTGTGCCCTGTCCGATGGCATAGGTTCCGACATCTTCTCCCGCTGCCCTGGTCAATGCCCCTGTCAATACAGTCTCTTTCGTGTCGCCGTTTTCCAATCCGCTCACACTGTATGTCAGAGCGGGATCTTCTGCTCCATAAGTCTTGCTCTTTGCCTCGGCGGTCACAGTCAATGTCTTCTTGCCGATGGTCAGGTTTGCTCCGGTGTAGCTGATCGTGTAGTTGCCATTCGCTGCCAAGGTTCCCTGCCCGATGGCATAGGTTCCAACGTCCTCGCCCGCTGCTCTGGTCAATGCGCCTGTCAATACGGTCTCTTTCGTATCCTCATACTTAAGTCCGGATACTGTGTATGTCAGTTCCGGATCTTCTCCGCCATAGGTCTTTTCCTTTGCCTCGGCGGTCACGGTCAGTGTCGCCGGTGTGATCTGAAAGGTGGTCTCTGCGCTCACTGCATTGTAAAGCCCAGTTGCAGGATAGGATACAACCGCCTTGTAGGTTCCTGCATTCACAGGTTTTTCCGTACTCTCTGTCCGGCTGGCAGCTGGGATCTCATTTCCGGCCGCATCCGCCGTCATGGTATATTTGGTCTCCGACGTAACGCCAACATTTGTGCTGCTCAGGAGCACAGTGAACTGGTTTCCGTAAACCACATCATTTATCGTGATGCTGGCAGTTCCGTCTGCCCTGCTCACAGTGAGGGTTCCCTCTGCCGTAGTCTTGTTGATGTACTCCGGTGTCGCTGCACTGGTCTGTCCTTCAGCCACAGTCGCTCTGATAGTGATGAGGCCGGCCTTGGTGACGGTGAGCGTGCTGCCGGTGATGGTGCCTGCACCTGTCGCAGCATTGGTGTCCGCGTTGGCAACGATCTCATAGGTATCGACGGTCACGCCGTTTTCAACAGTAAAGAGCTGTGACAGGTCATAGGTCTTGCCCGCCTCATAGGTGATGCTGTCAGTGTTGCCGGTGATGGAAGCATTCCTTCTGGTGATAGAGAATGCCACCGTCGTCTCATTTCCGGATTTATCCTTTGCTTTCACTGTATAGCTTCCCAGGGCACTGACCGTATCCTCCAGCTGTGTGCCGTCAGCCGTCTTTGTATCTGTCACACTCTCCCCTGCGGTCTTACCTGCTGCAATAAAGGTGATCTCAACCTTGTCCAGATAATCGTCTGCCGCCTTCCAATTCACGGCACTATGGTACTCGGCACCTGCAACCACCCCTGTAATGACAGGAACAGCCGCATCTATGACCATACCGTCCGAAGAAACATATCCCTTGTTCCCTGAACTGTCCACTGCCTTCACATAGACAACATATTTCCGGGTGGGATCAATGTTAAAGCTCTTACCGTTTGTGATCTCTTTCCAGCTTCCGTCCGCCAGCGCTTTTACTGCATCTTCCGTGAGCGCTGTATTGGAAACATAATAATATACTTCTTTGATCCCGCTTCCCCCTGCATTATCCTCTGCGGTTATCGTCACAGCCTGCGTCTTCTTAAAGAAGATGCCAAAGGTAATGGTATGGAGGAACTGGTTAAAACTATGGGTGTCAACAGTGATCGTAGCTGTCGGAGCAGTTTTATCTTCGATCTTCCATGTCTTTGTTGCACTGCTGGTGTAGTTGCCCTTGCCGTTCACCGTAACTGTATAAGTACCATAGTCTGTTCCGCTTGTCTGGGCATCAGCAGCCAGCGTATAATCAGTGCCCTCCTCCAGTGCATTCGGCGATTTAGCCGTGTCCGTTACGGTTATCGTCGGTGCCTTGACTGTCGTATCCTGGACAAAGGAGTCCGGAGTCAGTGCAAGCATTTCGTTCGACAATGCCTTGGGAGCAATGGTAACTTTAATCGACGCTGCTGCAATACCATCATGGTTTGTATCGCCTACAACCTTGTACCATACATAGTAGGTTCCGGCATTGGTCTTTGTCGGGATGGATGTGGTATCAAAGGTATAAGCCTCGCTATTCGGTTCCTGATTCTCTGTGGTAACAGCAAACTTCAATGTTCCGCCTGTCGTTTCTCCTGTAACAGTCACCAGCGTTTTTTCCGTTCCGTCATAAGTCCGATTGTTTGCGGTAACTGTAGCGGCAATAGCATTTGCCCTGCTGATTTTGAAAGTGGTGGTCTTATTTTCAGGCAGCTTGTAATTGCTGTTGCTCAGGGAGCTTGCAGTAGCGGTATAGTTGTTGCCGACATTTGTCTGCTCACCTGAGACGGTGACGATACAGGTGTCTCCACTCACCAGTCCTGTTGCCGTGGCAGTCGGTGCCTGCGTCAGACCATTATAGGTCAGCTCGGTGTTGCTCCATTCCAATCCGACTTCTTTAGCCGTAATCGTAGCTGTTGTACCGGTCTGCTGACCTTCCGCCGCAAGAACATAATTGTCCTTATCGTTTCCGCCGAGGGTGAGACCACTGATCGTTACAGCCTTGTTCTCACCGGCATTTGCATTTTCAAATGCACCGACGGCCGATACAGTCAGAGCATCACCGCTCAGTTTTCCCTCGAAGATAGCTGCTGTCGTTACCAGTGTAGCAACCGTATTTCCATCATAGGTCTTGTCGTCGGCTGTAATTCCGGAAACCGTAACCTGCTTCCGAGCAATGATATATTCCACAGTTGCGGTGGCTCCGCCCAATGTGATGCTGGCGGTATAGGTTCCCGCTTCGGTAGGAGCGGATGTAAGTTCCTCGGTTCCTTTCTTATAAACAATTACCGGATTTGTCACGCCTACAATGCTGCCTTCTATGGTCGCATTGGCGCTGCCACTGTCACCATAGGTAGTCTTTTCAGGCTTCACCACGGTGATCCGGGCGGTCAGCTCTCCGTCGTGCCCGCCATCAGTGTTCGCACAAGTAGCGGTGATGGTGTCTGCGTTTTCACCCGTACCTGCAGCATAGCTCCACTCATGCACATGGTTATTGGTACTGATGGTTGCGGACTGACTGACGGGAGAAGCGTTATGATTGGCGTCCTCCTTCAGCCTCTGATAGAATGTGTACTCAGTATTTATCGTCAGACCGGTAAAGGTAGGAGTTTCCTGCCATGTACCATCCGTACCCATCCTGTACTCACAGCCGTCCACCGCTGTCAGCGTGATGCTGTTGGTAGTCGCGCCGGCTTTCGTTGGCGCTGCAGGGGCAGTCTGATCGGCCTTGCTGACAGTCACGGTCACATCCACATTGCTGAGCGTATTATAGTTTACCGCATCCGTAGGAGTAAATTTTACCTGGAAGGTATGCTCTCCGGCGTTTCCAACACTTGTGGTTCCTGCATCGACAAATTCCCATGTTCCCGGCGTGTTTCCGCCCGGGTTCGTCAGTGTTATATCGGCAAGCGTCTGACCATAGGTTGCCGTCAGCCCGGTCGGGGCATTTGCTGTGGGCTCGGCTGCGGATACCGTCACACTTAGGTCAACATTGCTGAGCGTATTATAGTTACCCGTATCCGTTGGATTACAATTTGCCTGGAAGCTGTGTGTTCCTGCATTTCCCACGCTCACTGTGCTGTTCACCCAGGTCCACCCCGCCGGGAGATTCACATCCGCAAGGGTCTGTCCGTAGGTGGCAGTCAGCCCTGTGGGTGCAGCCGGATCCGCCTTGGCGATGGCAACCTGAATACTGCCTTCGTATGCGTTATAATTGTCACTCTCAGGAATTCTGTAATACACGGTATGGCTGCCAACACTCACAGCGGATGGATGAGACATGCTCCAATCATCATCGTCAACCTTGTACTCCGGAGTGGATGTCATGTTCCCTTTTACTACATGCGGCAGATTATCAATTAACTGCTGGAGGTAACCGGTATATACCAAATCTTCCCGTCCGACAGGAGCTTCAACCTCCTGATCCGCCTTAGCAATAGTGGCGGTTACGGAACCGGTGAAATCATTATAGTTCTCATTGCCGGGCACTTTATAATACAGCGTGTACTGGCCTGCATCCGTAGCATAAGGAGTCCCAGACCCCCAGTCCCCATCCTCACCTGTCTTATATTGAACTACTGCGTCCCTATTACCGACACTAACAGTAACACTTGATTCGAGAAGCTGCTGAGATTTTCCATCGTATACCAAATTTTGGTACGCAGCCGGGGCATTCACCGTCTGATCCGCCTTTGCGATCTCGTAATCCACGGAGGCGATCACGCTCTTATCCTCGCCCTCGTCCGTCTTCACGCCTGTCAGAGTGATACTTGCCGTATACTTGCCCGCTGCCAAAGGAGCTGTCGCGCTTTCCGCGTAGGTTGTGCCATCCCTGCCGACATACTTGATCTGCGTTGCTGCGATGGCCTGTCCCGTTGCTGTGTTAAACGCATCCAATCCATCCAATGTTGCTGCAGTCTCACCCGTTCCACCATAAGTTTCGAGTACAGGCTTTACAATGGTCAAAGTAACTTTTTTATCCGTCAGATCGCAGCCTTCATTGCTGCAGGTCGCGGTGATGGTCGCTCCGTCAGCACTATATGTGAAACTGTGCTCATGGGTTCCTAATTTCAATTCATTTTCCTGTATCATAACAGAGTATGTACTGTCATCGCTGGAAAATTGATCTTTGTAGTCGCTGGCCTTAATCGGATCAGTGCTGCTTGTAAACACGCCGGGCGTTGCCATAGTTACACCAATATCAGCGCCATCGAGCGCACCGTTAACGGTGATCATTCTGTTGTTCAAATAGACATTGTTCTTCTCCGTACCCTTCTGGTTTCCGGTAATGCTTGCGTCGCCGGAGAGGTTAAAGGTTGCACTGCCTGTGACAAATACGCCACCGCCGTCAGTGCTCGCTTTGTTACCGGTAATCGCCCCACCGGAGAGGTTGAATGTGCCGCGGGCAAGGACATAAACACCGCCGCCATTAGTGCCCGCGCTGTTGCCGGTAATCGTCCCCCCGGAGAGGTTAAAAACGCAGGTACTGCCAAAATACACGCCGCCGCCTACATCACTCGCTTTGTTGCCGGTAATCGTGCCACCTGTCATTGTAAACGTGGCGCCGGACTGGGAGATACGCACACCGGCTCCATAGTTTGAGGTGTTGCCAACAATCGTGCCACCTTCCAAGACAAAAGAATACATGTCATGTACGCCGCCGCCATAAGAAGATCCACCATTGCCACCAGTGATATAACCGCCGGTGACCTCGATTGCTCCTTCAGAGGTTGTATCGCTGACCGCTATACCTCGTCCGTTTGAATCCAGAGTGATATAGTGCACACGGTTCGGATTGCTGTCTTTCATCTTTAGGTTTAGTCCAGAACGATCTTCGACATAAATCACGGAGGCTTTTTCATCACCTGTGTAGCGTATGCCATATCCATTGAGATCGAGAATCATAGGGTAATCGGAGGAACAGGATACGGTGGGTTTGACACTAGTACTTGTCTCCACATCAGCGAGCAACTTGAGGGTCGCGCCCGCCTTATAAGTATTAGATATAAGCGTATTGCTAGCTGTATTCCATGCGTTCACAGCTTCAGCAAAATCGGTATATTCCGTTGTCGTTCCGTTGTATGTCGTCACGGATGCTACAGGGTCGGGTACCGGCAGTGAAAATGTATTTGTACCAGAATTAAACACGACCTTGCTTAGGTCAAGCTGCAAGGCGGGACGGACACTGCAAACCGATGTTATATTGCAAGTAACATACACAGTGCCAATTGAGATCTGGCCGGAAACAGAGCTGCCGGTGTCCTCGGAAGGCTTGTAATACATAACTTCACCTTCATCACAGAGAACACAGCCGACACCGTCCTCACTATCAGGATTCTTATCGGTGGAGCGCAGCAGCCAGACAGGTACAATATTTTCACCTTCCACCGGGTCGCACTTTCTGACATTTTCGCTGAGTGCCTCCGCCTCGTCGATGCTGAGCAGGTACAGTTTTTCTCCGGTAACATTTACGTCGTCCAAATTCGTGCCCACGATTGCGTCCGCCGCATTCGCAAACTGCCCGCCGTCGACAGTCAGGGCAACCAGATAGTCCCTCACATCAGATGTGGCATAGGCATTGCTGCTATCATCGAACTCGGATGTTCCGATGGGGTTCTTTGCCAAAAGGGTGACCGTTCCCGCATCCACTGCTGTGGAGTTATCCTGAATGATGTACCACTGTATGCCGTTGAAGGTCACCTGCTTTGCGGCCAGTCCCTCCGCATCCTCATCGCCTGTGGGCACATAGCTGGAATAATAGGTGTCGGGGGCAGACGCCGACACCACCGTAAATGTCTTAGACGTAGAATCAAACGTCACCTTGCTCAAGTCAAGCTTTAAAGCGGGGCGAACACCAAACTCTTCGCCGACAGGGCCGCCATTAATATAGACGTCGCCGCTATCGCCGTCCACGCACGTCGCATAAGTAGCAGAGTCGCGCGAACTGAGCCACCAGCAGTTGTAACTGACTCCGGTTGCCTGTGAGCATTTTCTGACATCTGTATTGGTAATCGCATTCGCCTGATCAGTCGTCAGCAGGAACGCACCGCTCCCGCTAACCGCTGTCTTTGCATCTGCTGATATGTTATTGTCATCCGTATACCAGTTGTTTACGTAAGTTTCTACCGTAGAACCGTTGTATGTATTACTTGAGCCATTTGAATCAAACGCTGACGCACCAACACATTCCTTTGAAAGCAGGGTTACAGTACTGCTGTCGTAATCGATCAGGTACCATTCCTTATTACCAAAGGTTACGGCTGTTGTAGTGTTTTTGATACTGGCATAACCTTCCGTTACCCCTATATCTACACCGCCGGCCACTATACCACCTGTGTCTGAGCTTGGAGGCGCCGCATACGCCGTCACCCCCATCCCCGGCATCAGCCCGACGATCATCGCCAGCGTGAGCAGCCAGCTCAGCAGCTTCCTTCCTAATTTTTTTCGTTTTTTCTTCATGTGAAATCCTCCTTGGAATTATTTTTTATATTAATAAAACTGCCTTACCTGACAGGGCATAATACCCCGCTCAAATAAGGCGGTTATCCATCACGAATACATGTTGTTTTATACGAAAAAGGGCGCAGTTAGCCCATGCGATGCGATTAAGTGTGTCCGATTTCCGCATGGCTGTCAACTCCCTTTCTAAAATTCTTCTGATGATTTTTTACTGTGTTCATCATCACAGTACACTCTGAATCTTTACTGTGGTTTCTTTCCTACGAGTCCGGCGTACATATCCCACTGTGTGGCAGGAATTTTAAGTGCTTCCATTGCTTTTTCAACGGTCACGCCAAATGATTCCATCACACTTTCAATATCAATTACTTTTGTTCTTTTTGATTCTTCATTCCTCATATCTTCCATAACCTTACACATGGCCGCCACTCCCTTCTCATCTTCCTTGAAATAACGAACCTTATCGGCCAGTTCCTTATAGTGCATATCATCCGGATCTGTGCAGAAGAAATCGTGCATCAGCTTTCCCAGCTCTGTGGATACATCCTTATCCGCACCATTCACATAGATGATATGCTCACCATCATCAGAACCCTCCCTGTTCCGGAGCACACGCTCCTTCATTCTGTATCGGCCTGCCAGCGCGGATTCTTAACCTCTGCACATGAGCATAAAGATACACCTATATTATAGCAAAACCTGGAGGCTGATTTCAACGGATTTTTCAGATATTTTCCCGGACGAGAACCACCGCCTTCGGCACAATGGGGTCGTGGTCGTCCTCCACAATGTTTCAGGTATTTTTAGCCATTCTATTCCTTGCCGTTCCCATCGTCCGCATCCATGTCCGTTTCATCCCTTCCGGATCAGGCACTTCTCGCCTTCAAAAGCAAACCCAAACTTCAGGATATTCTCTGCCGATATCCCCCTCTGCAGCAGGTCAGCATCATATTTTTTCTCCTCGATCTGCTTTAAGGCGTTCTTTGCAGTGTCCTCCAGGGATTCTTCCCCTGCTTTCTGATTCAACACCTTAAACTCCATGATGACTGCCACATTCTTTGTATCTTTCGGTTCCATGACCACATCATACCGGCCATAGCCGCTTTCACGATTCGATTTCACCATGTAACTGTCCGCCTTATCCACCATAAGGCCGAGCACAAACCCATGATAGAATCTCTCCGGATGCCTTCTCCCTGCCCTGTCCTTTCCGGAATCGAAATAACTGAATGTGTTCAGGGCAACCTCATTCATATAGTCGTTCATTGCATCCTCGTCACCAGCGAACATGGCGTTCACAAATTCACCGAAATCCTCTGTCTGCGCAAACCAACTCTGGATCATGGTTTCAAACATACACTTCACTTCATAATTGGTCAGGGCAAGCTGATAAGTCGGTTTTCCCGCACTGCTGAACACAGCGTTTACTACCTTCAGATACCCTGACGCCAGCAGCAGACTCCAGATCGCATTCCTGTTTCCGGAGAGTTGGCTGAATATGATCTGTTCGTCAATCTTTGTCTCTATAGACTCTCCATTTAAGAGTCTCTCAAATTCCGTCTTGATCCCTTTGTCACCTTCCCGGATCAGTTTGCTGACCAGACCGTTTCCGCTGGTATTCGCCCAATAAGTATCATATTTCTTCTTCGACAGATAGGATGTAACAGACCATGGGTTGTAAATGTCCGTCACCTGACCAAAAGTAAAGCCATCATACCATGACTTCACCTTTTCCTTTTCCAATTCCGGTATCCCCTGTTCATCCATGGCAGCAAATACTTCTTTTTCTGTAAAGCCAAAGCATGTTGCATATTCATCGGACGTAGTGGTAACGACATTCAAATTATTTAGG
>ODAI012250441.1_pt1 | contig 10186 bp, 4 predicted proteins | sample 1539321 | NCBI WGS metagenome assembly ODAI01 (sample SAMN02144231, study PRJEB22623) | gut metagenome | biome: sheep rumen | host: Ovis aries | place: New Zealand | reverse complement strand
GTGATGCAGAGACTGAAAAAAATATTCGGAATTGCATCAAAGGTCAGGAAGGCGTGGATTATATTGATATGCTGCATACCAGAATGTTCGGAAACAAAATCTACGTGGATGTGGAAATTGCAGTTGACCCAAATAAGTCTTTAAGGGAAGGACACGAGATCGCTGAGCGCGTGCACGATGCCCTGGAAGAAAACTTCTCTCAGATCAAACATGTTATGGTGCATGTGAATCCTGTGGAATAGCTGAAAATAACCATAGATTTTGAGTAAAAACGACTGCAGTTGCTGCAGTTGTTTTTTATTGCTATGACTGATATTTTTGCGGTAAAATAAATATTAACTTACTTATTAAAATTAAAACATCGCAGGAAAGCCTGCAGGGGAGGCTGGATGAACGGCAAAAGAAGAGGTACGGTATTAATCGCAATCATCGGTGCCATTATACTGCTTATTATTTTAGTGCTCGGAACCATCAGGATGGGACAAAGTGCAAAGAAAGATACGGAAGATGCGGTCCGGGCTGTTAGTTCACTTTATCTTGATGAGCTGGCCGGCAGAAGGGAACAGGTCGTAGAAGGCAACCTGAACGATACGATAAAAGACATGAAGACTGTTCTCGGAATGCTTTCTGAAGAGGACCTGAGTGATGTGGAGCATCTGCAGGAATACCAGAAGCGCATGAAGCAGCTTTTTAATCTGGAGCGCTTTGCCTTTGTAAATTCCAAAGGGACCGTCTATACCTCTTCCGGACAAGAAGACGATGTCGCACAATATGATTTTGATTACAAGACGATCTCGGAACCGGAAATCTCGGTTTTGAATCTATCTGCTGACGATAAGAAAGTTATTATTGCAATGCCGGTCGACAGACTTGCCTTTGATGGCGATGTCTTGCTTGCCTGCTTTGTGCAGATTGATATGAAAGACATGTTGAGCGGAGTTTCCATGGATGCTCAGGAAGGCGGAACAACTTTCTGCAATATTTATACAAAAGATGGAGTTGCCCTCAGTAATACAGTCCTTGGCGGTCTTGCAGTTGAGGACAACTTGCTGGAAGCTTTGCAGCAGGCTTCTTATGAAAAAGGATATTCTTACGAGAAGGTAGAATCGGATTTTCAAAATGCCGTAGCCGGTGAGGCATCTTTTACGTACAAAGGAATAACGGAAACACTCAGTTATGTTCCGGTTGGAGGAACGGATTGGATGCTGACCTATCTGATCCGGGAGAGTGTTATTACGGATCAGATCAGTTCCATCTCGGACGGAACGATTCGAAGAAGTATCGTTCAGTCGATCATCACGGTTCTGATCCTTCTTGCAATCTTTGCTTTTATCATCTGGCAGAACCGAAGAGCTGCAAAACTTCTATTGGCACAGGAGACCGCCAATACGGAAAGCCGCGTAAAACAGCAGGAGATGGAAGCACGTCTCAAGCTGCAGGAGCAGCTTCTTGAAGAAGAAAAACAACGGGCAGAGTCTGAAAAGCTGATCACAGCTTTATCTGCAGACTATTGGAGCGTTTATTATCTTGAACTCGATACAGATGACGGCGTCTGCTACCAGGCGCATTCTGATATCAGTGATGGATTTAAAGTCGGAGACCGCTTTAAATATCTTGCTTCCGTTACGGATTATGCAAACCGCTATATTGTGGATTCCTATCGTGAGGAGTTTTTAAAGTTCATCCAGCCGGAAACGATCAAAGAGAATCTGAAAAAGAACCGCGTTATTTCCTACACCTATATGGTTTCGAGAAATGGCAAAGAGTCCTATGAGGCTGTTCATTTTGCGGCCGTTACGAATCCGAATAATCCGGATGACCATGAGATCCACAATGTCGGAGCCTGCTTTACAGACGTAGATGCGGAAACCAGAAAGAGTCTGGAACAGCAGCAGGCACTTAGTGATGCATTAGATGAGGCGGAGCAGGCAAATAAGGCAAAGACCGCTTTCCTTTCGAACATGAGCCATGAGATCCGTACTCCGATGAATGCGATCATTGGCCTCGACAGCATTGCGTTAAATGATCCGGAAACTCCGGAAAAAACAAAAGACTATCTCCGTAAGATCGGAGACTCTGCAGAGCACTTACTTGGCCTGATCAACGACATTCTCGATATGTCACGTATTGAATCCGGTCGTATGACGCTGAAGAATGAGGAGTTCTCTTTCCAGAAACTCCTTGGAGCAGTCAATACCATGTTCAGCAGTCAGTGTGCGGATAAGGGTCTGGAGTACCATTGCCATATCAATGGACAGGTGGATGAATACTATATTGGCGATACGATGAAGCTTCGTCAGGTTCTGATCAATATCCTTGGAAATTCTGTGAAGTTCACACCGGAAGGTGGAAAAGTAGAACTGAATGTGGAAAAGATCGCTCAGTTTGAAGGACAGTCCACATTGCGCTTTAAGATTTCTGATACAGGAATCGGTATGAGCGAAGAATTCATCCCGCATATTTTTGAAACATTTGCGCAGGAGGATTCTTCTGCAACAAATAAATATGGAAGCTCCGGACTTGGTCTTGCCATTACTAAGAGCATCGTCGAGATGATGAACGGCGAGATCCAGGTGGAAAGTGAAAAAGGAAAAGGATCTGTCTTTACTGTTACCGTCACCCTTGCGGATTCCAGCCGGACAGGAAAAGAAGATTCGGATCTGATCACGGTAAAAGAGATGAGCGTACTGATCGTTGACGATGATCCGGTTGCATGTGAACATGCAAAACTGGTGCTTGAAAAAGCAGGCATCGCATCCGAGATCGCATCCTCCGGAGCAGAGGCAATTGAGATGACACAGCTTCGCCATGCAAGGCGTGAGCCGTATAATCTGATCCTTGTCGACTGGCAGATGCCGGAAATGGACGGCGTTGAAACAACGAGACGGATTCGGGAGATCGTCGGAAATGAATCGGCGATCATCATCCTTACCGCATACCGCTGGGATGATGTGCTGGAAGAAGCGCTTCAGGCGGGTGTCGACAGCTTTATTGCGAAACCTCTCTTTGCGGCAACTGTTATAGAAGAATTTAATTCCGCTGTTAACCGTAAAGGCCTCATGACGAAGAAACTTGAAAGCAAGGCTGATCTTACAGGCCGAAGGATCCTTCTGGCGGAAGATGTTGCGATCAATGCCGAGATCATGGTCATGGTCTTAGAGTCACGACAGATGCAAGTAGAAGTTGCAGAAAACGGACGAATCGCGGTCGATAAATTTGCGGAGCATCCGGCAGGCTATTATGATGCGATCCTGATGGATATGCGCATGCCGGAAATGGATGGACTTGAAGCAACGCAAACGATCCGCGAGATGGATAGAGAAGATGCAAAAACGCTGCCGATCATTGCCTTGACGGCAAATGCGTTTGATGAAGATGTTCAGCGAAGCATGCAGGCAGGATTAAATGCGCACCTTAGTAAACCGGTACAGCCGGAGCTGCTTTATGAAACATTGGAGAGCCTGATCAAATAGGCTGGAGGATTACTGATGTTTGGAAAACAGTTTGAATTAAACGAGAATACGCTATCTATTGTTGAGGAAATCGGAAAGCACATGCCGGGTGGATTCTTTATCTACAAGGCGGAAGGCAATGAAGAACTGCTTTATGCAAACAAGGCAGTTGTCGATATCTTCGGCTGTGAGGATCTGGATGATTTTAAAAAGCTGACAGGTTTTACGTTTAAAGGAATGCTGCACCCAGATGATTATGCCGCCATAACCGATTCCATTAATGAGCAAATTGCGACGAACGACGACAATATGGACTATGTTGAGTACCGTATTATCCGGAAGGACGGTAAGGTTCGTTGGGTAGATGATTATGGCCACTATACAGAGACGGAAGCCTATGGCGGAATCTACTATGTGTTTATCTCTGATATTACAGAAAAACGGGAACGTCTGGAGTCGGATGCCGCGGTAAGAAGTGCGGTTATTGAGACGTTAAGCGAGGCGTATCATACCGTTTGGCTCATCCGTGACATTGAGACGGAAACGTTTTCGCTCTATCGCGGAAATCAGCAGGAAGGTACTATTCATGCGGCTCCGATCAAAGATGCATTGGGTCAGCTAAAGTACTCAAAGGCAAAGGAGTACTATATCAAAACAACTGTGGCGGAATGCGATCAGGAGCGTCTGCAGGAAGAATTGGCAATTGACAGGATCGCAGAACGCCTTAGGGAAAAACCGCAGTTTAATATTAATTATCTGCGGGTCATGAAAGATGGCAGCGAACGATACTACCGCATCGAGTTTGCAAGAGTTGATATGCCGAATGGGAAGATGGGTGTCGTTTGCGGATTTAAAGATGTGGATGAGGATGTCCGGGAAGCACAGCGTGTCCAGCAGGCTCTTCGGGACGCGGAGAAAGCAGAGATAGAAAACAAACGGCTGATAGAAGAAATACAGTCGGCTGCAAAGTTAGCCGATCTTATGGGTTCGGTAGCATCTCTTCTTTCCAACATGCCGGCGATGAGTTTTTCCAAGGATGCTGAGACCGGAAAATATCTGGCGTGCAATCAGGCGTTTGCGGAATATGCGCATAAGGACAGCCCGGAAGGCGTTATCGGGCTGACAGATCATGAGCTCTTTGATAAGGCAACGGCCGACCATTTTGTAGAGGATGATAAGAAAGCTCTGGCTCTGGACGAACCATATATCTTTTTTGAGGATGTGCCGAATGCGGCCGGAACAGAAGTCCGAAATCTGCAGACAACAAAACTGAAATTTGTCGATGCAGAGGGAAGAATCTGTACTCTGGGAATGTGCGTTGACGTTACGGAGATGACGAAGATCAAAGAGGCGGAAGTGCACCAGCATGAATTAGAAGAAAAACTCCGTCTTCAGGAAGAACTCTTAGAGCAGCAAAGGCAGTCGAAAGAGCAGTCCCAGATGATCACGGCAATGGCTGCAGATTACCGCTGCGTCTATTATGTAACCTTAGATACGGATGAGGGTATTTGCTATCGTTCAGATCATGACTTTAAAGATGCAATTGAAGTGGGAGGTCACTTTAAGTTCAGTGAGTCATTTGCGAATTATGCAGAAAAATATGTATCATATCCATATAGAGAGGGCTTTCTTCAGTTTATTAATGCCAAGAATATCAGACGGCGTCTGGAGAAAGAACGGATCATAACCTACCGCTACTTAAGAGTGCGGGATGGAGAAGAATCTTATGAAATGCTTCGTATGGCCGGCGTGCGCCGTCCGGAAGACAGGGATGACAATATTGTTCACGCCATCGGTGTCGGATTTACGGACATCGATCAGGAGATGAGAGAAACGCTGGCAAGAAGCCAGGCATTAAGTGATGCTCTGGACGCAGCGCAAGAGGCCAACAAGGCAAAGACCGCGTTCCTTTCTAATATGAGCCATGAGATCCGGACTCCGATGAACGCTATCATTGGTCTGGATAATATCGCACTCAGCAATCCGGATCTGCCGGAGGAGACAAGGACACAGCTTGAAAAGATTGGAGACTCTGCGCAGCACTTGCTAGGAATCATCAATGATATCCTGGATATGTCCAGGATCGAATCCGGAAAAATGGTGCTCAATAATGAAGAGTTCTCATTCTCGAAAACGCTCGAGCAGGTCAATACGATCATCGGCGGACAGTGCCGTGATAAAGGCATCCAATATGAGTGCCGCGTTAACGGTGTCGTCGACGATTATTATATCGGCGATGATATGAAACTCCGTCAGGTCATGATCAATATTCTGGGCAACTCCGTGAAATTTACTCCGGAGGGTGGCAAGGTAACGTTTCTTGTGGAAGAGACGGCCCGATTTGATGGAAAGGCCACACTGCAATTTACCATGAGTGATACCGGAATCGGTATGAGTGCAGAATTCCTGCCGAAGCTGTTTGATGCGTTCAGCCAGGAAGATTCTTCTTCTACCAGCAGATACGGAAGCACCGGTCTTGGAATGCCGATCACGAAAAACATTGTGGAATTGATGAACGGCAATATCAAAGTGGAAAGCGAAAAAGGAAAGGGAACGACCTTTGTTGTAACGGTCACTTTGAAAGAGTCAGAGCGTACAGATAGAGACGATGACGAGATGGAGATCCATCCGCATGAAATGTTCGTTTTAGTGATCGATGATGATCCGGTTGCCTGCGAGCATGCACAGCTGGTCCTGAATCAGGTTGGCGTTCATTGCGATATTGCGGTAACGGGCGCGGAGGGTCTTGAGATGGTAAAACTCCGCCATGCCAGAAGAGAGCCATATAATCTGATCCTCGTAGACTGGAAGATGCCGGTCATGGATGGCATCGAAACGACAAGGAAGATCCGTGAAGTGATCGGTCATGAGTCGGCAATTATCATCCTTACCTCCTATAACTGGGACGATGTGGTGGATGAAGCAAAAGCGGCAGGCGTTGACACCTTTGTTCCGAAGCCGCTTTTTGCAGGAACGGTAATGGATGAATTCCGCGAAGCGTTCCGAAAGAAGAATGCAGTCAGTGAAAAAGAACTGGCGGATCTAAGAGGAAAGAAAATTCTTTTAGCGGAAGATATTCCGGTCAATGCGGAGATCATGATCATGCTTCTTTCAACACGCGAGATGGAAGTAGACCTTGCAGAGAACGGACAGATCGCAGTTGACATGTTCAAAGAATCTGAGCAGGGCCATTATGCTGCGGTCCTGATGGATATGCGTATGCCGGTCATGGATGGACTTGAAGCAACAAGGGCGATCCGCGATCTGGATCGGGAAGATGCAAAGAAGATTCCGATCATTGCTTTAACGGCAAATGCGTTTGATGAGGATGTGCAGCGAAGCATGCAGGCGGGATTGAATGCCCACCTTTCAAAGCCGGTCAACCCGGACAATCTGTTCTCGACACTTGAGAGTTTGATTGAAGTGTAATCGTATTCGTTATCTATTTAAAAACCCGGATAGAATTTTCTCTGTCCGGGTTTCGTTTTTTATGCCATGTTTTGTTTATCTCGTCTATCACGCCGGATTGCATAGATTCCCGTGATCACGGTTAAGATCAAGAAGGCAACCATCGCGATGATCAGTTTCATGGTTTGAAGATTTCCGCCTTTTGTAAGCAGGCCGGCTAGTGGATTGATAACATATGGGCAGAGGATCTGTCCTAAGTTCTGGGAGCAGGTCAGTAAGGAAATCGCGACGGGAACCAGGAGCGGATCAACGGACTGACCGGTGTAAAGCATGATCTGGGGGAAGAACAGAGATAAAGCGATGCCTCCGATGAAACTTCCAATATAAACAACAAGCATGCTCTTTGCAAGGACGATGATGAAAAATAAAATCGCAAACAACAGCATGGAGAGCGGGAGCTTCATTGCTTTGATATATTGATCGATTTTTCCATAAGCGAGACCTACCAGCAATCCGGCAAATGCATAGACGGATAACGCGAGGCCGGTGTCGGCGGAAGAGCCGATATTTTTCTCTATTAACAGGAATGAGAGGTTGTTCGCAAAGGCCAGTAAGATCAAGAATACGACAAACATCAGAGCGAACCAGCCAATTGTGTTTTTACCGATCCGGGCAGAGGATTTCTGCTCGGATTTTTCTTTTGCCTGCGGCTTTCTGTCCGGGAAGCAAAGGATCATAGCGATCAAAGAAAATGCTCCGAGGAGATGGACAAGGAAACTTGCCCTCCAGCTGACAGATGCAAGGAAACCGGAGACAAGGCACATGATGATCAGGCCTGCAGACTGTGCTGCCTGCGCAAGTCCCTGAACGGACGGGCGTTCTTTTTCTTCGAAAAACTCTGCGGTCAAGGTTGCCATAAAGACCTGGGAGATTGCAACACCGATGCCTGTGATGGCCCGGAAGATAAAGATCACAATCAGGTTGTCGAGGACCATCGGCATTAAGCCTCCGACAAGAAAGAGGATCGCGCCTAAGATGCCGATCTTCTTTTGCGATACTTTTTCTAATACTTTTCCGAGGAATAAGGTCACCACGATGATGACGATACAGGGGATGGAAGCAATTAGTGCGACTTCGGTATCGCTTACCTGAAAGTGCTCTGCGATAACGGAAAAAGCGCTGTTGACGCTGATCGCGCCCATTGCCATCAGTGAATATGCAAAGATACCGATCCTGTATTTTGTAGAATTGCTCATTGTGCTCAACCTCCTGCGTGTTATTACACTATATTAGCGTGGCAAAAGTCAAAGACTGTTTGGTAATGATGTGATTCCATTTCTACATAACCAGCCGGTTTGCTTCCAGATAAGGTTTTACGCAGTCGCTTAAGAATTTGATGCGCGCGGGATTTTTGTTGTCCTTGTTCCAGGCGGCGATGATCGGCAGCTGACGCTCCTCTCCTTCGATCGGAATTGCGGTTACCTTTTCTTTTACGGCGATATTGTCTGTAATGTAAGAAGGGAGCAGCGCATAGCCGAGTCCTGCCGCGACGGCAAGGATGCTTGTTTCGATATCATCGGAGGTGTAACTGACATCCGGAGCAAAACCGGAATCGGAAAATGCCCGCGCAATTGTTTTCGCTTCGCCGTAGCGGTTCTCGCTTTTCTTGATATCGACCAGCGGATAGCCCATTAAATCGCTACGCTTGATGGAGGTCCTGTGGGAGAGCGGGTGGGAAACCGGCATAACCGCGAGTAGAGGATACTCTTTTAAAACAATGTATTCCATTTCTTTCATATCTTCCATGTCATCAAAAGAATAAAGAATATTGAAGATGATATCGAGCGATCCGTTGAAGATGCCGTCATAAAGTTCCGCTACATTTTCCCGGACTAATGAAAGGGAAATGTTTGGATAGTTTGTATGATAATCTGCGAGGATATCGGAAAGGAAGGTTTTTTCGTAGCCTTTCACATAACCGAAGTTCAGATGGCCGGTGAGGCCGGTGTCTGCTTTCTGCGCGCGGCTTACGGCATCGCGCGTTCTTCTTAGTATTGCACGCGCATCATCGAGAAAGGTCTTTCCGGCCGGGGTCAGTTCTACTTTGCGGTTGGTGCGGTAAAAGAGAACGACGCCGAGCTCCTCTTCGAGTGCCTTGATCTGCAGTGTGACGGCGGTCTGCGAAATATAAAACTGTTTTGCAGCCTTCGTAAAGTTTAATTGTTCGGCGACGGCAACAAAGTATTCTAGCTGACGGATCTGCATCTGGAAACCTCCTTAATGATAAGCATAACTTATTATATAATATTAAAACTATATTTTTAAAGCCTCTTTCTGTTTGATAAGATAAGCATAACTAATTGATAAGCAAATTGGAAATCAAGAAAAGTATATTCGAGGAGGAATTTTTTATGTGTGAGAAGAATCCGTATTTTCCGAATTTATTCAGCCCGCTGAAGGTTGGAACAAAAACGATCAAAAACAGAATCGAGGCCGCACCTGCACTGTTTGCTTTTTTGCATCTGGTAGAGGCTCCGTTCTTTAATTATTATGGACCGGGTCCGGAGAGGGCATTCCGTATGCTGGAGGCAAAAGCAGCCGGCGGTGCGGGCAGCGTTGTACTTGGCGAGCTGAGCCCGAACCATACTTATTGCAAACGTTTCCCGTTTGAGCCGGATATCGACTACTCCAGCCGCGATGATGAATACTTCAACATCATGAAAAAGACGGCGGAGATGATCAAGAGCTACGGATCTCTTCCTCTGGGAGAACTTCTTTCCACCGGTGAGATCAAGACCAATATTGGAGACGGCATCAATCCGAAAGGACCGGATTCTAAAGACTTAGAAGACGGCACCCATCAGGATGCATTTACAAAAGAAGAAATCAAAGAACATATTCAGGAGCATATCGATGCGTGTAAATGGTTTCGCGATGCAGGTTGGGAAGGCGTTGTCATTCACTGCGGACATGGCTGGCTTCCGGCGCAGTTCTTATCTCCGATGTTCAACCACAGAGAAGATGAGTATGGCGGTTCTTTTGAAAACCGCGCTAGATTTACGATCGAACTTTTAAGCGCTTTGCGTGAAGCGATGGGGCCGGATTTCCTGATCGAGATGCGCGTCAGCAGCGACGAGCATATTCCGGGCGGTCTGAATCTGGATGATGCAGTAAGATACTGCAAGATGTGCGAGCCATATATTGATATGATCCATGTTTCCTGCGGACATTACTTAATGTCTTCTAGAAGCTGGGAGTTTACAACTGCGTATGCACCGCACGGAGCAAACATCGAAAATGCTGCAGTGATCAAACAGAACGTTTCC
>ODAI010684699.1_pt1 | contig 10186 bp, 11 predicted proteins | sample 1539321 | NCBI WGS metagenome assembly ODAI01 (sample SAMN02144231, study PRJEB22623) | gut metagenome | biome: sheep rumen | host: Ovis aries | place: New Zealand | reverse complement strand
AAGAATTAATAAAGAAAAATCCCAATTGGCAATTTATAAGTATTGGTGCTAATATTGAAGGAACAATTCATATGCCATTATTGCCATGGGATAGAATGATGAATTTTATTAAATGTGCAAAAGTGGGATTGATCCCCTTAAAGAATGAAGAATATTACAAAGGACAATTTACTCTCAAAGTGTGGGATTATTTACAAGCAAAATGTATAGTAGTAGCCCACAATACTAGGAATATGTCATCACTTCCTAATTTCCATGAAGTAGAAGAACCGATCGAATTCGATTCATTAGAATGGAACGATTTTGATTGGACTAAATATGAAGAATATAATTGGGATAGAGTAATTCCCAAAATAATGAAAGAATACGGAGTATAGTATGTTAAATAGTCCTAATAATTTCTTCGAAGTCTCATGGAAAATTAGCAATAAATGTAATTATAATTGTCCATATTGTGTAAGGAATAAAGAGGAATACAAGGATGAAATAGACCCTTTTGAAGTCATTCAGTATATTGATAATATTGTAGACTCAAGAGCAGAGCCTAATAGTCAATTGTATATTACGGGAGGAGAACCATATTTACAACCAATAAATGAATTATTGGATGCATTACAAAGTCAATATTGGTCTAGTGTAAGGATTACTAGCAATATGTCTATGCCCCCAGAATTATATGTACAGACTAGAAGACTACTAGCAAGTAAGGGGATTAATTTTCTTTTGAAATGTTCTTTTCATTTAGAAAAGGCCCCTGAGGAAAAGCAATTAGAATTCTTTCACAAAGTAGCAGGAGCCCAGGGTAATGTAATAAATATTGTCTGTAACGATGATAATTACAACAAGTATATTGAATTATTGAATCACTTCTCATTCGATGGGGATAAAACAATTATTGTTGATGGAAGGGTTATTAAAATAAATTGGATGGTGGAAAGACTCCCTGGTGGTGGTGTTCCTAAAAATGTGAAGAATATCCCTAGGAATAGTAGAACATTTGCTATTAGTGAAGAGGGATGTCATTGTAGTGCTGGATACAGTACTATTAGAATAGAACCAAATGGTGATGTAAAACGTTGTTTCTCTACAGAAGTAATTGGTAATATAAAAGACTATAAACCCTCATTTAATCCAATATACCATTGCATGAGAAAGACATGTGCTGGATGTATTAATTCTTTTATATATGATATGGAAAATATTATGTTCTTTCACAATGCAAGAAAGAATGGAGAATATGTTCTAAAAGAAAGAGAGTATGAGTAGAAGTGGGGTAGTGCCTGTACAGGATTTCTAATTATTATTCTATTTTAAAATTTTCAAAATTTTCTTTTAAATATAATTTAAATTTAAATTTAAATTTACAAGAAAGAATAATAATTACAAATCCTGTACAGTACACATCAAACATATATGGGGCTAAATTAAAAAAAGAAAAAATCGATTATTTTCATTTCCACTAATTAAATTGAAAGTAGGAAAATAGTAATTCCATTTTCTATATTGAATTTGAAGTGAAAAATAATTCCACTTTCAAAAGTATCAGACTTCTACTTCTTACCGGATCCGGAAGTTTGATAAGGAGTAGAATATGATACAACACAAACATTTAAGAAACCATTCAGAAAAAATAATCACAGCCATTCACCAAATCCATCCATTTAACAACCGAATAGAATTAATGAATAATAATTCTGAGGCTTTAAATCGTTACACTCACAATGCAGCACATATAAAAGTCACAAGTACAGTAGGATGCAAAAGCATTACGTCATATTTCTATTGTGCAGCAGTATTTATTGAATGGGATGATTATAATACCAAATTTTACGTTTCAATTCGATCGGAAATCGTTGATAGTCTCACAGAATCAGAATATTATTTGATTGCTCTTACCCCTAAATGGTGGAGAGGATCCTACTATGCCAAATTGAAGGATTTAGGAAGACCAGACAAAGTACAAAATTTTGAGAATGGTACAACAAATTTCCTTTACGATTTGTCTAAATTTAAATGTTACAATGATTTCAAATATGAATACCAATTACAGGGGTATAATTTGGATTGTTTCAAACCAGAATGTATTGGTAATGTGAAATATTCCAAGAAACAGTACAGGGGAAATTACTCCATTTATATTTGTGATAAGGATTTACGTCTCAAGAAGGAAGTGAGTGGTCCTAGCTGGAGGCAAATACATTTACAAATCCCTGCAATTTCAGAGTCAAAATTACAACGATACCACAGGCTGGGTATTAAATTCTTTACAATGGAAAATGGTGATAAAAAATTTTACATACTCATTAATACAGACAGGGAGAAAACATTTGAAATGTGCAGGGATGAATATTTAAACAAAATATCGGAAGCAATAGCAGAGCAGCCAATTGTAAAGAAGAATGACAATGGTAAATATGACACAGTAAAAGGCCATTTGAAAACAGAAGGCTGGACCACTTTGACAAGTAAGTATACCCCAGAAGGACTTCTCGATAGAGACAATTTTAATGATGAGTACGTTTGTGTTAATAAACCAATATTCCTCACTCCCAGCAGAAAAGACGAATTCGTACACAAACAAAATTATTTGTTCGAATGTGATAAAATTTCTTTGGAGGAACAAGTCAGAATTATAAATGCATTGCCAAAAGCATTAAAGGATTCCATTCTCTGGGTTACTTACTCAGGAAGTAAGTCTATACACGTAGCCATTAGGACCAATACACCGGACAATGTTACAAAGGATGAAAGAAGGGAAATACACAAAACACTTAATGAGTTGTACTTCCAAATGGAGGCTGACCCAAGTGGTTCCAATGCATCCAGAATTTGTAGGATGCCAAATGCCATTCGGTCAAACGGAAGAATTCAAAAGGCTTTTATGATTAATGATGATAAGGCTGTTGCATATGATGTTTCAAAAATCCTTTCTGCATATAGAGAGGAAAAGGCCAAATTATCCACAAAATTAAATACATACAAGACTTTCACTTCCTCAGAACATACTTTGGAGGCTTTACAGGCCTGGTATATGAAAAAACCAAGTGCTGCAAAAGCAGAGTGTATTACATTCCTTAAAGGAGAGGGTACGGATTGGAACAGAACCGCTGCCGTTATTAGGACATTAGCCAATTGGGGTTGGACAGCAGAGGAAATTCTTTCCGAAGCACCATACAATGATAAATGGTTTAAATCGTCAATCGATATTTTGTAAGGAGGATAAAAATATGGCATTATTTAAAAATTTAAAGAAAATTAATGATAAAGTCTATAAGGAGTCAAAAGGAAAAACGTCCGTTTATGTATACGGGTTCTTGGAGGATTACTTCATTCTTCAATTTCAGGAAGAGGATTTAGCCGGTTGGACATTAATCCTTCAGGGCAATTTTGTTTTAGGGATTATAAATTGGCAGGCCTGTGGTTGTGATATTCTCACAAATGATCCCTGGTTAGCCGCAAAATTAGAGAAATACAAGGATTTGGATATGTATACAGGACAAACCGATTTTACAGCCTCAGCAGAGGAAATGCAATCCCTGTTATTGAAAATTAGGAATTTAGTACCGAATTTCGCAATCAATATGGATAATTTCTTTTCCACTAATTAAAATATGTTAAGCAATTTTGGCCGGATGAATTCCGGTCTTTTTTTTGGCAATTTTATTTAAATTCCGCCTATAATAAAGACATTAAAATTCAATAGTAAGAAAGGAGTAAGAATACTATGATTAAAGCAGGCGATTTAATTAAAATCACAACAAACAACAATGGAAAGAAACATTTGGAATTGAATCGAGAAGTATTTGATTCAATGGACAAACACCAGAAAGAAACATTCACAAGGAAATATTCAGAATGGTTCCTCTCAGCCAGAGAAGAATATGCAGAGAACATTGGAGAGGACTATGAGGGGTATATTATTTCCTATGTTGAAGAAGCATTTGATAATGATGAGGATTTCCAGGAAGCATACAATACAGAACACACAAGAGAAGAATTCAAGAAGTACTACGAAGACGGTGATTTTGATAAAATCCCAGAATTAAAAGAAATGGAAAAGCGGTACGATGAGGAGTATTTGGAAGAAATTATTGATATGGATTTTGAATATGCCCCATTCCTAATTGCCACAAGCTACTACGGACATGCAGAACAATTTATTGATGTTGTGAGGGAAGGACTTTCAAGTCTTTGGGAAACAGGAGCTCCAGACTACGCATTGGATAAAGACTATATGTTCCTCACAGAGGAAGAGGAATTGTTGATGACCGTTACTGATGAGAATGTTGAAGAGTACGAAGAGGAATGGCTGATGTTTGCTGAAAAATTGATTGAGAAATTTCCGAATGTGGACATTGCAAAAGTGTATCGTTGGATTGTGGAGAATGATGTTCCATTCTGGAATTTGGAAGAAGTGACAATCGGTCACAAATGGCTTTCATACGGAGAAAAGAATAAGTATTCATTGGTAGCATAGGAATTTCAAAGTCCATAATTTAATTAGTGAAACGATTATTTTCTTTTCCACTAATTAAATTATAAAATAATTTGGCAATTCACTCTCAGAATTGCCTATATTTAAAACATAGGAAGGAAGTAAAGTATATGAAAACAGAAATCAGAAACGAACAGAATTTTAACAAAACCATTAAGGAAGAGTGGGATTTCCTCAAAAGGGATTTTGAAGCCAATTATAACATGACTCCAAGAAACCCCACTCATTATTATTGTGGGGAAATGGCCTGTGGTTATTTTACATTCCAGGCAGGCGATAAGAATTTCCCAACATATTTTAGGGGTTCTACTAATTGCAGAGTCAGCCATGTTGATCCTTTTACAAAAGAAGGATTTGCAATTGAGAATGGTAAAACCATTTCAAATAATGATGTTCAGTGGTACCAGAAGGAGGAATAGAATATGGCAAGTATGATATTATGCATTACAATTGCATTTGCAATCGGGGTATTTGCAGCAATAATTTATTAAAATTTTCTGGCATTTATAGAAAATTTTGCCCTATATTAAAGACGTAAGAAAGAAAAGGAGGAAGGAACAATGAAAAAATTTCTTATTACAATCACATTAATTATTAGCACAATCACAAGTGTATTTGCAGAAAACAAATATCCAGAAACCGTTTTGACAGTGGAGCACTATGAGAAAACCAAATGGGCCCTTTCGGATGATACCGGTTTCATTCAGCAAGTCCTGGAAGCAAAAGCTCTCGAAGATGTTGATGAATTAGTGTTACCCCTTCAGGAAGTACCAGGGAATGAGAACAATGTATTTTATTATACAACCGGTATACAAGTAGCTCGGTATACTTACGGTACAAAATTACCAAAATGGTTCTCATTTAACGGTGATAAGGCTATAATGGATTTTGTTCTGAAGGAGTTGTCCACTAGAAAAGGGGGGATGTTTCTTAGTACTACACTTTTAAAGAAAGAAATTAATTGTTATATTTTGCAAATGAATCCCATTCCTAATTCTCCGGATTGTATATTCTCAGTAGTGAGTATTAGAATCGTTGCTTTTGATCCTGAGGAATTAAAGGAAGAGCGTTGGCAGAAATATATAGAGGCAGGGGAGCTCATAGAGTATAAGAAATAAAAGGAGAAAAGTATATGCACGAATATCCAATCCCATTAACCCGATTAAATGAAGCAATAGAAAATGGATTTTACGAGAGCCTTTATTATAAATGCAAAATCACTAATCGTAGACATTTACATTATATAGAGGCTCGGTCGACAATCACCAAAAGAAATTTATATTGGATTTATAATGACCGTAACGGTGATTATAAATTATTAGAAGTAGACTATGTAGGAAGGAGAGACTAATATGTATATAATTGAAACAACAAGGCCGTCAGGCAGCACTTTCATTGATTTGGACAGAGTAGTGGGTATTTCCACTTTTGAGAGAGACCAATCAGCCACTTTGTATATGGATTCAGGAGAAAAATTCCATGTAGAAGGGATAGACATTGGCCAATTAATATCCGATTGGAAATGGAGGGAAGAACAAAATGATAAATGATAAAACAGGGATAAAGAACGAAGAAGCAAAAGACGTAAAATTACCATTTAAGGAAATTGAAGAAGCAACAGGAATCCCAGGATTTAAATTTTCAGACATTGATGCAGTACATGTTGGTGAACATGCCATTGCCATTATTGAACATACAATGTCAGCATATATTGAAAATTGGGGTGAGGAAGAATGGAAAGGAAAGTGCTATAAATATTTCAAAATGTTTGAGTGCTCATCCAAGCCTGCATATATTATTTGTACAACGAATTTTAAGGATCACAGGGATACAAAAGTAATCCCATATGATGATATGCATATATGTTTTGTATTTAGGATTTCCTCAAATGATAAAATCGGGGATATTAGGGATGTCAAGAAACAATTCTATATTCCAGACTCATTAGGGTATATCCTAAAATGTTTGTTTAGCAAATAGAAGGGCTGTAAAAGTTCTTTCATTTGGGTGTTCTCCATATATTTTATTAGTTTTCCCCTCTACACTAAAAGTAGAGGGGTTTTCATGTTCTATATTCTCATATACCAAGTAATCCATTCATTGCTGGTAGTGGATGGCTATTTGAATAGTGCAATACCCTCTCTACAAAATGGAGAGGGTTTTATTTTGTTTACTAATGATTTATGATTTATGATTTATGGATGTGGCGGAACCCAACCGCGCAAGGAGAGGAAATAAATGCTAAATTCAGAAGTATGTATGAGTGCAATGCACAGTGGTAATAATAGCTACAATAAAAGACTCAAAGCACTAGAGAGAGCAATTGCAGAAATGAGTACAATTGTTGCTAGTAAAACACTAAGTGCAGACACATTAAAAGGCATTAATGCCGAAATAACAAATACAGCAACAATAAACAAAGAAAATGTAGAGCAGTCAAATATTCAGGATTTGAACGTTTCCCATATAGACAATAGAGGGGGTTTTGCTGCTTTAGGAAATGTAACAGCAGAGTCATTAACAGTCGGTACAGAAGTAAAAGCAGACTATACAAATTTACATGCAGAACAATTCAAAGCAGAAGAAGCAGACATTGATGAAGCAAATATCGGTGAAGCAAATATTGATACCCTAAAAGTAAGAAACAAAGTCGATGAATTAAACATTGCCAAATTGTATATTGATTCTGTTTTAGCATTGACTCAAGACAGGCTGACATTAAAAATTGCAGAAGCGTTCCATAATGCGGATTTCCAATGTGCATTGAGACCAACATGGCAAAGAAAACCAATTGCCCTGAGAGAGGATAGCAGCACAATATTTACATTATTGGGTATTGTAAATGATGACACAGAATTACCAAATGATGCTTCAAACGGTGATACATATTTTGTAAGACAACATGTTGATGGTGCATTGACAGTACCAGCAATTGCAGCATATATTGATGGTGCATATGAATTTGTAAATTACCCAGGATTGGATGATTATGTAGACAATAATACATTCAATGAATATAAAGACGAAATAGCTGCTGCATTGAATGTTTTGACCAATTTTGATTTAACATTGGTTCCTTCAGAGGATAGAGAAACATTCCAAGAGCACCCAGAGTATTTCAAAATCCTAAGTCTATACAATAGCATTCAGGATATTCTACATACATTAAATGAAACAGACGATGATACATGGCTGGATTGGCGTAATAGTGTTGATACATTCATTAACACAACATTCCCAGAAAAATTGTTGGAAATCCAGAATGAATTGCAAAAAAGACCAACAGAGCCAGAAGAAGTCGGTCAGTATTTAAGAGAAAAATTAGCAGACGATACTTACCAATGGACAAAATTGGAAGAGAACGATGTATTCGTAAATAAGTCATATACAGACGATGAACATTCCACCGAAATTACAAATGATGAAAATGGCGTAAATATTGAAAGTGATTTGCCAATTACAGCTAGCACTCAAGAGTCTACAGAAGAGACTACAAAGGCCATTATAAACCAGGAGTATTTAAGAACCAATTTGGCATTAAGCAAAGAAGCAAGCAATGTTGGTAAGTCTAATTTGTATTATGAAGAGAAAGGAATAATGCCTCAGAGTGAACATTTGTATTTAACCGGCATGTATAATAATGGTGATTCAATGTTCTTTTATTACAATAAATACAATCCTAATTTGTACAAAGTGGCCACAAAGAATTACCAGTATTACAGACTCACCAATTATGCAGCAAATGAAGCAAATACATATGCATTCTTCTTTGCACTAGACAGAAAGGGTAATTTGACCAAAATGACTCAAGTCCAGGATTCAGTATTAAATACAGAAGCACAAGCATCAGTACATGGTGGTTGGGCAGTATTCAATCCTGATGCATATGATGGTATTGTTGATGATGTTGCATATTTCCCATTCCCAAGAGCATTAGCAAATAGTAATGATATGTCATATATAAATATGTATGACAAGGGTAAATTCGTAGGAAGAGTAAAAGACTCAGACGATAATGAATTTGGATTATGGAATGCCTCAAGCAATGTAAACCCACAATATTACCATTGGAACGGTAAGTCATTAAGGGGTAATGCTAAAAGAGTATTGATGGTAAATAATTCCAGTACAGACGCTGATGCAATAAAGGCTCTATTGATTGGTATTGATGCTAATGGAGAAGAAGCACTAGACCGTTGTAAGCCTGTTTCACTTCCTTCTAGAATCACAAGGGGTATGGAAGGATTAGCAAGTGGTAAAAATTATTGGTGGTTCCAGAATGGTACTAGCAATGTATTCTCTAGAATCGATAAAGACGGTAACGTTGCTTCATATACTTTGGTTGATCCAATTGATAATGTTGCATTGTCAGCAGCTGGTTGTAGAAATGTATGGAACAATTATATAGAATTGGAAAACGGTGATGTAATGTTCTACATTTCCGATACAGCAGCAAGCCGTTATGATTATTTCATTTATTGTAGTGATGATCCAACAGAAGCAAGTCCAGTAACAGTATACAGAAGTGCAGTAAAATTTGCAAATACAGACGCAAATGATCGTTGGCCAAGTGCAGCCAATTTCCCATTCGTAGAATTAGGAAATTACATTTACTTCTTCCAGTCATACGGTGGAAATATTACAGACTCAGGAATTACAATGGGTCAAGGCAATACAGCATATTGGAAAACAGTAGCTAATCAGTATGCTCGATTTGATAAAACAGCAAAAGCATTTGCATACCAGACTCTGCCATGGACAATTGATAATTATGCAGTATATGGTCCTGCTCAAAAATTATTGACAAAAGACAATTATTTGTGGGTATTCCCTAACCAGAGCTACAATGCAACAACAATGGGTTCTCAATGTTTAGTAATAAGTCCTTCAGGCCAAGCAATTACGGTTGATTTAGGAACCGGCTCTAGTATAAATTGGTTCTATTCTGGTGGAACGGGTGGATTTATGAATGGTTGGTCATGCTACTTAAACCAGGGTGGAACAGCAGCCTGGGGTTATGCTAGAATGCCTAATTGTCTAGCAGCAGTAAACAGCCACGGATTAGGATGCTTAATTTCAGAAGACTTTAAACATTTGATGTTATTCAAAGGAAATGGTGAATTCAAATTATATGATTATAGTGATGGTACTAGAGGATTCCTCCCACAGGGAATGCAAGCATACAGGGGTGGTCCTGCTTTGGTTCCAATGAAAGACGGATTCCTAATTGGATTTAGCCATACTACGTCATATAGACTTTCTACAGCACCAGAAGCAGAATCGTATGGATTTGTTTATGTTTCAACAAACGGTGATGATATAAATGAAGAACCAACATACAAAATGTTTGAGACAATCGAGGGTAATGGTCTATTCCATAAATACCAGGAGGAATATGAAAATAACATTACATTCGAGGATTACAAGAAACGATTCAGAACAATGCATGATTGTTGGTTACATGTTCCATATGTAGACCAAGGCGTAGGATTAGCAGTATGGTCAGAAAAGTCCAAAGCCGCAAGTGGTACATTATATTTGAAGGATGGTGATTATACCATTTCAGAAGTGGAGGAATAAAAATTGGACGCATTAACAGCACTAGCAAGTAACGGTTGGCTTTCTTTAGCTACCGTTGTTTTAATTATTTTAATTTTACTTATTGCCGTTAAAATGGGAATTATTTCTTTT
>ODAI013696197.1_pt1 | contig 10187 bp, 6 predicted proteins | sample 1539321 | NCBI WGS metagenome assembly ODAI01 (sample SAMN02144231, study PRJEB22623) | gut metagenome | biome: sheep rumen | host: Ovis aries | place: New Zealand | reverse complement strand
GGTAAATCCGGAATCACGATAGAACACATACGCCTTGGCATGCAAACGTGTGATTTTCGTGTTATAGCTGATCCTGATCTGCGCATTGGGTAGCTGGTTCAGCTCCTCAATGGCTTTGGGGTCCGTGGCGCCCATATAGGAAGTCGTGATGACACGCAGTCTCCCACCATTTTGTGTGAACGTTGTCAGTTCATCCAGAATGAGACGCAGGCCGCTCCATTTGATAAAGGAAACCAGCATATCGATGCGGTTACAGGACGCAATCTCCTTTTTCAGCTCAGAGTACATCTGTGGTTCATGGATTGCACCGGTGAACAGGCTGGAATGTGCGATGGATGTTTCGGGACGGATGACCTTTGCCTTTTCATCAATGGCTTGGATGCGGTTCTTCCGGTCAAAAAGTGCAAGCAGCTCTTCTGCGCGTTCGGCTACGCTGAGCCCCGCAAAGTCAGTTTCTCCTGTTTCTGCCTGAATGGTGGCAATGATCCGGTTGGCCATATGAATCTGATCCTGCAGTTTGCCACCCTGATCCGCTACATTCTTAAGCCCCAGTTCAATGACACCGGCAATATACCTTGCCAGCACGGAAGGCGCTTCGGCGGCATCGAGAGGTCCCGTCTGGACGAGCCTGTCTGTAGAGGCGAGCGCCTGATCCAGATCCCTGTTGATAACACGTTCGTAAAGTCCGTCGTGAAGCATGGTTAAGGTCTCCGTTTAGTCAGATTGAGTAAGATATCGAGGCCATGATATCCTGATTCAGTGCGGTTGTCCAGGCATGAATTGCAGAAGGTTTTTGTGCAGACCGGTCATAAAAAAAACAGCACCGCCGTGCAGACGATGCTGTATCTGATTTCCATGGTTTGACATAATAAGCATACATGATTTGTATGAAGTTGATTTTCTGCAGATCAGCCCGCTTCGTTTTTCTGGTTTCCGGAATTGCGCAGAAAGCTTGGGGAGATCCCGTAGCGGTCGGTGAATCGTTTTGAGAAGTAGCCGGGGTCCCGGAAACCGACTGCGTTTGCGATCTTGGCGACGGGCATGCTGGTGTGTCTGAGCAGATGCCATGCCTGGTCCAGACGGTAGTTTTCCAGAAACCGGATGGGCGGGATCCCACAGAGCCTGGAAAAGAGCCTGGAAAAATAGGAACGGTTCAGTCCCAGTGCGTCTGCAAGATTGCTGATGGTAAATGGTTTTGACAGGTTCTGATGCATATAGTTGATTGCCTGATGGATGTACATTTCCTGTTCGCTTGTCAGCTTGGTCAGATCCTTGGGTTCAGGTAACAGGAAGGTATGCTTCAAAAGGTGAGCAAAGATCAGAAGCAGCATACCCTGACAATAAACAAGGGAACCCGGGTCCCCGCCTCTGACGGCACGGATACTGTCGCTGATATATTCCTCAAGAGCCCGCCATTCATCAGAATGGTAGATCGGGTTGATATGCACAAGCTTGGAATTGTACAGAATACTCTGCACACCCTGTCCCTGAAAACCGATCCATTCGTAATGCAGGGGTTCCCTGATATCGGATATACACTCGTAGATCTGACCGGGCCGGACCAGAAATCCGTACCCCTGTGAGAGCAGGTAAGACTGATTGTCAATAGAGAGACTGCCTTTCCCGTTGATCACCAGATTGAACAGATAATGATCCAGGGCAGTCGGACCGGTTTTCTTTCCGGGCGTACACTGTTCGTTTCCGTTATATAAAAGCACAATGTCTGAAATTGTATTGGCCGGAAAATGGTTTTCGTGGGCGGCCAGGTTTTCTTTTGCGTTCATTTCCGGAATTCCTCCATGATTCTATCCGGCAGGATTCATGTGCTGTATCCCGGGTGAAAAAATCGCAATCATTTTATATGGATTTGACCCCTGCTGATGTGATTGCATGAGCTGGCCATTCCACTGAATTGGATAGATTTCTTGGGAGGTCACAAAAATCCAAGTTTTGGTCACAGATGTCTAATGTGCAATTCATTATGATGGTTTAATATTAAATCAAACTCGAGACCGTTTCAAGACCTGATGACCGAAAATCAAGAAAAGAACACGGAGGAATCATTATGAGGAGATATTTTATACTTTTCATGGCTGCAGTACTGTTATGTTCCTTTACGTTCAGTGCTGTGGCGGAAATCGACACATCGGTATTTGACTGGGAGAAACCTGAAGAGACGATTACCATTACCTATTATGACGGTTCCGAGTTGCCGGAGGAGTGCGCGAAAAAGCAGGAACTGATGCATGAATTCCTGCTCAAGTACTTCAATATTGACCTGCAGCGCATTGTTTACGAAAACGAGATCGAGGAGCGCCTGGGCATGATGGCGGCTTCAGGTGAGTATCCGGATGTCATTGCCTGCATGAACCCAAGCCAGGCAGCAGACTGGTACAGCCTTGGCCGTGCAATTGACATGAAGGACTATCTGAATGAGTATGCCCCCAATTTCATCAATGAACTGGGCGACCTGTATCCGCGCTTTGTTGCGGAAGACGGCTCGCTGTATGCCATGCCCAATATCTGGGGCATCATGGCGATTGCTGACTATGCTCCGCAGATCCGGTATGACTGGTGGGTGGATGATGCAGGTCAGGAAGCATTCACGACGCCTCAGGAATACCATGATATGCTCAAGAAACTCGTGGATGCACACCCGACCAACAAGGACGGAGAGAAGACCTATGCCCTGAGCTTCATCAAGGGTCGCAGAAACTATGAACTTGTTGGTGCCATGTGGGGACTCAAACAGGGCTGGAAGGAAGACGAAGGCCATAATCTGACCTTCTTCCCGGGAACGGAGGAAGGCTGGGAGATCACCAAGTATCTGAATCAGTTTAACCTGGAAGGCCTGCTGGATCCGGACAGCTTTGTCATGACCATGGACGAATGGGTACAGAAACTGGCTGCACAGCGGTACGCGGGCATTCTGGATGCCTGGTGGCCCTGCGTGTATACGCAGACCTACTGGCCGGAGACCGTGGAAAACTATGACCCGCAGACCGACCTGTATGTGCATCTGGATGTACACATCGACAGCCTGGAGGCATCCACTATTAACCCGAAGAACGCCAATGGCACATACCGGACCATTGTGACTGACAAGTGCAAGCATCCGGAGATTGTTGCGAAGCTGATCAATTTTGAACACACTGAACTGGGTATGAAACTTCTGGGCTGGGGTCTGCCGGAAGGCTATGAAGGTGTGGAAGCCGGTTCTGAAACCGATTACTTCGGCTGGCGTCTGACCGATACGGAGCCCGGCTGGGAATATGTGCAGGAGAGGATTGACGAAATCGTTGAGAACTCCTTCAATTCTGCACGCTTTGATTACCTGGGCGGCAATATTCACTTTACCATGGACCAGCGGTATCGTGCAGACGGTTCCAACAGCTGGTACGACCAGAACTTCAATGACAAGATCTGGTGGCGTGGATACATGAACTCGAACATGGCACCCAGCTGCTTTGACTGGTCCGCGTTCCTGGCCATTGTGGTCCCGGCAGACGAGGATATCTCCATGCAGTGGGAACAGATCAAGGATGTCGTGAAGTCCGGTTTCGTGGAAGCGGTCATGGCGGGCACCGAGGAAGAATGCCGTGCGAAGTATGACGCCATGGTTGAGAAAGTCAATGCACTGGGCATGGACGAAGTCAACGAATGGTTCTCTGAACAGTATAAGGCCAAACTGAAGGCATGGGGCATGATGGAGTAATGCCTCTTAGCAGAAAGACAAAGACCAGGGGGTGGGCGATCTTTGCCCCCTCTTTTTCTCTACAGGGGGATGCCTTATGGAAAAAAAGCGCAGGCGGTTTCAATTCCGCTGGAAGTCGGACCGGGAGCTGTGGCTGCTGTCTGTGGTCCCGGTGATCTGGGCGCTGATCTTCTGCTATGGGCCGATGTATGGTCTGGTGATCGCGTTTACCAAGTACAGGCCGGGCATGGTGATGGGCAGTGGGGAATGGGTTGGGCTCAAATATGTGAATCAGTTCTTTTCCAACCCGGACTTTCCCCTGATCCTGCGCAATACCCTGGCAATCAGCGCGCTGAACCTGCTGGTCGGGTTCCCGGCACCGATCATTCTGGCATTGCTGCTCAATGAGGTCCGGACAGGACTGTTCAAGAAGACCATGCAGACGGCTTATTATCTCCCGCATTTCATATCCTGGGTGGTGACAGCCAGCCTGTTCTTCTCAATCCTGAGCAGTGAGGGCATCCTGAACCAGATTCTGCAGCTGCTGGGCGTGCAGACCAAGAAGATCAATTATCTCGGGGAAGGACGTTATTTCTGGGCAATCATTACAGCGGCAGATGTATGGAAGAGTGTAGGCTGGTCGTCCATCCTGTACCTTTCCGCGATTGCGGGCGTGGATGAATCACTCTATCAGGCCGGAGCCGTGGACGGGCTCGGACGGCTGGGTATGGTAATCCATATCACGATCCCGGGCATTATGACCACCATTGCACTCATGTTCATCCTGCGTATCGGGGATATCCTGAATGCCGGGTTTGAGCAGCAGCTGCTGCTGGGTACCGAACAGACGCGCAGTTACTATGAGGTCATTGAGACGTTTGCGTACCGTTACGGGATCAGCCTGAGCCGGTATTCCTTCGGAGCAGCCGTGTCCTTTGTCAAGTCGGTCTGCTCGCTGATCCTGGTGCTGACAGCCAACTTTGTTGTGAAAAAAGTTTCGGACCTGTCCCTGATCTGACCGGGACATATGGTTTCCATGGAACCATGCGGACACTGGAGGTGAGCATACCATGCGTGAAGCGCCATACCTGCGCAAGTCCCGGTCAGGACAGGCTTTCGATTTCTGTAATGTCATCATTCTGCTGCTGCTCTTCTTTGTAACGGTTTATCCGTTTTACCAGCAGCTGATCATATCTCTGAACGAAGGGATCGATGCGGACCGCGCAACCCTGTACTTTTTCCCGAGAAAATTCACACTGGAGAACTATGAATGGTTATTCCAGCATTCCGGGATTCCGCGCGGACTCCTGATCTCTCTTCTGCGCGTGGTGGTCGGGACGAGCACAGGCCTGTTCTGTACGGCCATGCTGGCATACCTGGTCTCCGTCCGGCATTTTGCCGGCAGACGACCACTGCGTATCTTTTTCCTGATTACCATGTATTTCGGAGGCGGATTCATTCCGACTTACCTGCTCTATATCCGGCTGGGGCTTCTGAATACATTCCATGTGTACTGGATCCCGTATCTGTTCAATGCATACTACATGCTGATCATTGCGTCCTATATCCAGAACCTGCCGTATTCACTGGTGGAGAGTGCGCTGATGGACGGTGCGGGGTATACGAAGATTTTTACGAGGATTATTGTGCCCATGAGCATTCCCGTGCTCGCTGCCATTGCGGTATTCATGGCCGTGAACCAGTGGAATGCCTGGTTTGATAACATGATCTACAACGCGTCCGGAAAATGGGATACAGTCCAGATCATACTCAAGCGCATGATGCTGGAAGCAGATATTGACAGAAAGCTGACGCTGGAAACGCAGGCTGCCCAGCGGATGCATACGCGGACGGCTACAACCGTGAAGGCAGCCTGCACCATGGTTATTACGATCCCGATCATCATGGTTTACCCGTTTTTTCAGCGATACTTTATCAGCGGGATCACGCTCGGCGCAGTAAAGGAGTAATGAAATGATCCGTTTTGGAGAGATGTTTGAGGACCATATGGTGCTTCAGTGCAGAAAACCTGTACAGATCTGGGGCACGTGCGATGCGGAGCAGGAACGGATTACAGTACGACTCCATGATGTGACAGGCGTGGATGTAGTTTCCTCCGGTATTTTTCAGGTGACACTCCCGCCGATGGAACCGGGCGGGCCGTATGAACTGCAGGTGAGCTGCTGCGGTGAAGAACTGGTTCTGCAGGATGTGCTGATCGGAGAGGTATGGCTGGCAGGCGGGCAGTCAAACATGGAGATGCCGCTGTTTGCAGCAGAGGGTGCCTATGAATATCTCGCAGGCACGCGTTTCCGCCAGCTCCGGCTGAAGACCATCTCCCGCAGAAGCTGCAGTGCGGAGGGAACAGAATACGGATTCCATTTCATCCCGGAGACCTCGGATCCGGTGCCATGGAAAGTCGCGGACTTTGAAAGTGCGGCCGCTTTTTCAGCCATTGGTGTTGTGGCCGGACAGTATATACAGCAGGAACTGGACGTGCCGGTCGGAATCATCAGCTGCAATTATGGTGCAACGCGGATCCCGCCCTGGGTGAGTATGAAAACACTGAAGCGATCACCGGTTTTTGCCGGGGATATTGAGCGCTTTCAGGCAAGAAGGGAAGCACTGGGTGCAGAAGCAGACAGCAGCTGGAAAGCATTCCAGAAATCGCTGCAGCCGCTGATCAGGGACCGTAACACATTCATGGGGCGTTCGCTTCAGGATCCGCTGTATTACTGTACACTGGACAATGCACTCCGCTGGCCGCCGGAGCATGCGACCGGAGATCAGAATGAACCCGGGCGTCTGTACCGGCTAATGCTCGCGCGTGTGTTCCCGTATACACTGCGGGGCGTGCTCTGGTATCAGGGTGAGAGCAGTGCAACCCATGAGGACTGCTATCGTTACAAGGCAGAAATGGAGGCACTGATCGACGACTGGCGCTGTGCGTTCCAGGATCCGTCCCTGGCGTTTGTGCAGGCGCAGCTGGCACCGTATGATACCAGCCGCCGGCGCGATCCCTGTGACTGGCCGGCAGTACGTCAGGCGCAGGCAGAAGTCTGTCATAGCCGAAAGGATGTATACCTGACAAGCCTGATCGGACTCGGGGAGGAGCGTCTGATCCACCCGCGCTATAAGATTGAAGCGGGTGTGCGGATGGCTAATACGGCGCTGGCCAATGTATACAACAGACCGGCACCGGAGGCGCCGTATGCGGATCACATCCGCAGGGATGGCGAATGGCTGGAGATCCGGTTCCGGCATGGCAAGGGCCTGCGCCGGACCGAAGAGGCACTGCAGCTTGAATGCGGCGCGGACGGTGTTTTCTCGCCCGCTACGGAATCGGAAATCCTGGAGAATGGTCTGTGGGTCCGGACATCGGAGCGCGAGGTGCGTTATGGCTGGTGCGGGTATCCGACGGAAGGGCTGAAGAACAAGGATGACCTTGCGGCAATGCCGTTTACTCTGAAGGAAAAGAAATAGGCGAAATGATCGATCCATTGCAGACGGGGACAGGAAAGAAAGGATGAATTTGCTGATGCACGGAACGGACAGTATCGTCAGCGGAGCCTTTGCAGTCAGTGCAGAGGGAAAGCCCGGGCTCAGCTGCATCCGGCACACAGACACAGGGACTGCGTTTCCGTTCCCGGAAACCCGGGAACCGGCGTCCGTATGGACTGTCCTGGATCCCGGGAACGGTCAGCTGACTGAGATTCCGGACAGCGATGAACGTGTCTCCTGCGTACGGGAAACCGCGGCTGACGGTATCCGCTGGAGAATGACTTTCGCAGGATCAGACAGAATGGCCGATGCCCCGGTGCTTGAGGCGTGCATACTTCTGCGCATGGAGCAGGCGAATATTCGGATTACGCTGACCGATGTGCGGGAAACCGCGGAGGCGCACCTGGTCATGGTCCGTCTGAACCGGCTGGTCGGGATTTCGGACCAGGATCCGTCTGCGCGGCTGGCCATGCCGGCGCATGGCGGGCGGCTGCTGGATCCGGCAGTATGCGCAGAAGGACAGACGGATCACCGGTATAACTGGATCCTGGATTCCTTTGGCGCTGCAGCAATCGCGTTCACGGAGCGCATGACATGCGTGGCCCGGATTCATTCCATGGATGATCAGCTGACAAGCCGGGTAGAGGACTTCCTGGGTGTACGCTCTGCTCAGATCGGGGTACTGCTGCGTCGGCGGTATACAGATCATGATGTATCCTATCGCAAGGCCAAGCCGGCACGGGATCCGTCGCGAAGAGAAGACGCGGAAGCACTGCCTGTATCCCGGGATTTTCTTGTACAGGAAGCGCCGTATGTAACCCTTCATCTGATGGCGCATGCATCGGTTTCGCCGGAATGTGGCTGGACAGTCGGCGCACAGTACATCCGGGATCATCTGCCGGACAAACGTACGGACTATTACCGGGACCGGATGGTTTATAAGATCTTTGTCGGGGCACCCGGTCAGGAACCGGCAACACGCCTGTGCGAGATCCGGAATGTGATCGAACAGTTTGCAGCGCGCACGGAGAATGCGGGACAGATTCCGTATCTGGTTGGGTTTCAGCATGGTGGACATGACAGTCTCTATCCTGATGTCTTTACACTTAATCCGGTCCTGGAGAGTATGGAAGCACTGAAAAAACTGGCAGAGGATGCAGAAAAGCTGAACTGCCGTCTGAGTTTTCATGACAATTATGATGATGCATATGCGGAAAGCCCATCCTGGTGTGCAGAGGATATTTCCCGGGATCATGAAGGACATCTGCTACGGGGTGGAGTCTGGAACGGGGTTCAGGCGTACTGGAATTCCATGCCATACTATGCGGTGCACCGGGCACAGGAACGGATCCGGAAAACGCTGAAAATGTATCCTTTCCTGAAGGAAACCTACCATCTTGACGTGCTGACGGCATCTGTATTCCGTGTGGACTTCCGGGAAGAACAGCCCACGGGCAGACAGGATGACCTGAAGGCAAGACTGGAAATTGTACGCATGTTCCGGGCCATGGGACTGGATGTGAGCAGTGAAGCGTGCGGACTGCCTTTTGTCGGGGAAATCAGTTACTTCTGGCATATGCAGCGTATACCGAGACCACTGTATGAGGGAGATGTCCGGATTCCCATGGTACCGTTTCTGGTTCATGGTAAGGCGGACTATGCCGGTACACATTCCGATACCATGCGCAATATTCTGGACGGACTTCTGTATGGCGCCTTTTACTGCAATGATGTCACGGCAAAAACGCCGGTCAAGGAACTGACGGACGCATATTACATGCTGCAGGTGCCTCTGAATCTTCTGCGTAATGAGAAGGCAGTTGCGTACGAATCAGATCATGGCTGGAAGAAAGTTGTGTATGAATCCGGCTCCACAGTGGAAGTGCACTTTGAAGAGGAAGCCTGCAGGGTGACAATTGGGGGGCAGCGGATCATAGAAAACGGGACCGCAATGCTGCCACAGACAAACGGAGACACGATCCTGTATCGCTGCCAGGAAGAACCGTATGAGGATGTGAAGTGGCATACGGGTATGCCTGCGGGTACACAGCTGACTGCCGAGCCGATCGGCACACAGGATGCAGTACGCATGCTTACAGTGGATGAAACTGGCTGTATTCCTGTGGATACAGTGCCAGGGGTTGCATACCGGGTCAGAAAGACTTCATTGTGAATGTATATGGTGAGAACCATACAACCAGCGCTGTGAAATATGGTAACAGTTTCCATGGTATCCGGCAGGCTGCCCTGTGCTGACATAGCATCAGGAAGCCTGGCCGGATATCTTTTTCCCTGCTTTCGGGGATGTATGCCGGTTTTGTACCGGGTGAAGGTATTTGCTATGGAACCCGAGTACACAGATGCCTAACAGTATGGAGTTATTTCAGGTAAGCATGAGAAAAACCGGTCAGCAGACCGGTTTTCTCTGTGCCGGAAAAAAGTGCGGTTCCGTTTGTGGTCAGGGTATACAGGGTTTCCTGTGGTAAAGCACAGTCATGCCGCAGATGGGAAGAGACAAGTGCCATGAGGTGATCTGGAGGACAGGCTGATCTGAGATCTCCCATTCTTCTGTGTCCGCACACTTCTGCCTGTTTTCCTGCAGGTGGCATCATGGCAATCCGGCTTCAGAGAAGGATGGCGGCATGCACCGGTTTATACAGTGCCAAGAATCAGAAGAACTGTCCCGATCACGAAGGGCACGGTTATGGTATCCCATTCCGTATGCGAAATCAGTTCGGTGAATGTACCGCATGCAGCTGCGGCAGCACTGGTGAGCAGTGCCTTCGGAAGTGGCAATTTCTGAGCAAAGATCAGAACGGGGAGCGCCATGAGGAAGGAGACGATCAGCATGGCTGCGCTGCCTTCCCAGGATTTCTTTCCGTCGGTCCAGCGGGACCTGACCTTATGTTTTCCGTACGGAATTCCGATCAGTGCGGCAGCTGCATCCCCTGTTCCCCACATGAGAATGCTCGACGTGGCGAGTTTCTGCTGG
>ODAI012449996.1_pt1 | contig 10187 bp, 5 predicted proteins | sample 1539321 | NCBI WGS metagenome assembly ODAI01 (sample SAMN02144231, study PRJEB22623) | gut metagenome | biome: sheep rumen | host: Ovis aries | place: New Zealand | reverse complement strand
CTGGTTGGTACTGAGAAGTCTGGAACAAATTTAAATCTTTGATTCATCCGTCTTGCATAGCAATACGGACATCCGATTGTACAACCGATAACCGGGTTGCACGTTATCATATCTTTCTTGTCTACTTGTGTATTCATATAGATCCAGGATTCCCCTCTCGAGGAGTCCTGGATGATATCATAGTACCCCGGAAGCCATCGAATTATCTCGTAGCCATGAGGTATCTTTCGATATATTACCAAGAATACTTCTCTTGGTGGCCTCATTTTCGTAGAGATCTGGCTCACCTTTCTTCCTGGTTACCCGATCAATTCGACGGGCTAGTTTTCGGATACGCTTATCTGAGTCATGGCCTTTTCGCCTAGCCACGTAGTCACCGAGCATCCGGCCGCCTTCATATCCCATCAGGCCGCCAGTAATCATACCGGCAGTTGCTGCACCAGCCCCAGTCTTTGATCCAATGAGCGCTCCGAGACCTGCTCCGGTCAGGGCTGACAGTGTCTTGGGAAGTCTGGAGACTTTCTCTCGATTTCTCTCGGCTTTCTCGTATTCCTGCTCAAGGGCTCTTATCCTTTGACCAGGAGTCATATCGCGGAGCTCACTATCCTTGAATTTCCGATATTTCTCGGTCTTACTATAGAATTTAATCATATTCCTGTGATCTGATTTCCGGAGTGTGGTCCGCCAGTTACCAGGCAGAACGGTATTCCACAGAATCCGCCTGTACCAGTCGGTGGACAGGTTGCGCCAGCCCCGGTTTCCAGTGTTCCACCACCAGTCAATGTAACCTTACCCGGACATTTTACAGTTGTATTCCCGTTGACCTCCAGATTACAGTTGCCTTCTATCTTGATGGTAGCATTTGATTCCATCTTGATGTCAATGTTTCCCTCTTTGTCAATCTTAATCCAAGAGGTCGAATCTGGCGTCTTATGCTTACGAGCCCCAGGATCCCCAGCTTTGTCATCCTCTGGATATGGGGCTTCTTCCATATCTTTTTCATTCATCTCGGAGAATATACCGATTTCAATTTCATCCTTAGACATCTGGATTTTCTTACCACGTGCTCGAATTCCAATGAAATCGTTCTCCTTGAGACGACTGTAGTAGTATGTACTATTCCAGACCGGATCGAGGGCCAGTACAAGGCATACGTCTCCAACTTTAGGCTCGTCAGGCTCGTTCCGAAATGGATAAGCTTTTGCTTCCTTCGTGACGCCAGGAATCTCTATCTCTACTTCATAGAGGTCCGGGTCGATTATTTTATGAATTCTTCCTAAGAAATAATTTGGACTTGGTGTTGTCATTTCTGATCAATTGGGTCGTTAGAGCCATCTGGCAAAAGTGTACCACGTATGTCTTTGAGACCACGAATGATACAGGTCGATGAGAATTTCAGCTTATATTCGTCTAGGTGATCTTTATCACCTGAGATAAATATTCTGACGTCAGTTACTACATAGGTACTAGTCACTGGCTCAACCTCTTCTGGTGCCTTGGCATATTTTATTACATCTAATACTCGGAGAGGTGGGAGATTATCGGTATATCGGAGGGCTATGCTAGACAAGAAACAGCTAGACACTAGTCGATTGTTATATCGATAATTGTCTTGACACTTCTCGAGCCTTGGATAATTATCCTGTCTCCGGTATATTCTAAACTCATCATCTAGAATCTCCGACCTAAAGTTCTTCGAAAGTTCATCTCCAGGTGCTGGTGGTTGCAACCACTCCTCATTGTTGAAAGCTGGATTCTCGATTTTCTTGTAGAGTCTGGACTCATAGTTATGTACAACGTTTCCAGAATCTATTGCAGTATGATCATCCAGAGCTACCGCAATTCGGTAGGGTTCTGGGAAACCCCATATTCGGTCTTCCCAATCTTTGATATCTTTCACAATTAGACCCTCGAAGTCAAATGAATAGAGGGTATTTTTCCGGACAGAGAAACAGAGTTTGTTTAGGAACTGCCAGTCGGTAAATCGATCCTGAAAATAATCATCAATCGGTATGTCTGGTTCAGGGACAGTTCTCCACCTGAATCTAGGTACACCGACATCACCCCAGACTTCCTGAATTAGATCTTTGATTTTATATTTTTCAAATTTTCTAACTCTGGTTCGATAGGCAAACTGACCTTGTGTACTGAGTGGAACACAAACAAATCTGAGAGTCAGGATACCCAGCTCATGATTCCAGATCTTCTGATTTATCCAACCATTGATGTCGTACTTATCGTGTGGATCTTCCTGTTCAATTATCAGATTTACTACGTTGGTCTCTCTGTAGAGGTCTTCCGTCTCCCTCTTTATATATCGAAGTCGAATTTCACCATGAGCGGGTTGAGTACCTATATGGTCCTGAATGTCTAAAAATACAAAGGTAATGTCATCTTGATCGGTAAACGGTTTTACCTCGACTGTGACTCCACGCTCGGTTCGGAATTTATCACTTCCTCCACTAAATCCCGGCATAAATTAAAGTTCTTAAGTCCTTCGGTGTAACGAGGCTCAGGACCGCCCCTGGAACTATATTTTGAATAGAACCAGCCTGTAGAATAACGTAGGCTTCATATCTGACGTCTCCGTAGTAATCTTTAGCTATCAAGTCTGGCCGGTACCAATTAGAACCTACCACGTAATCCTCGCGGTCCAAGCTAGTATTATGAGTCAGGTTATACAAGGGCCATGAATTATATATATCATGACCCTCGATGTAACCCTCAATTTCATAGATAGCCAGGGCATGCCCCGGATTATTTGTTTGTTGTATTTTCATTAACGTGAATTATTTTTAGTTGTAGTTGCGTTCCCACTATTCGAATTGCCTTTACCTTTACCACCGCTTCCGGATCCGGAACCACTATCTTCCTTCTGAACCTTCTCGAGTGCTTTCTGGATAGACTGCATTCCGGTGTTATTCAGGAATTGACCCAGTTTCTTATCAGTATAGACTGATGCCGGAGTAAGTGTTAGGGTGATATCGGCATACATTGGGACCATTCTACCATTCTCCTTCGGATTTTTACAGAGCTGCCTGGAGACATTGACCTGGAAATTTTTAATAACCAGATTATCGATAGTATAGTAGCCACCAAGAACTAGTCGCAGGGTTCCTTTCTGAACTACGTCGATATTTCTGTTGATAGCCTCAAAACCACCAGGAGGATTTTGCCAACCGACGTAATCATTCATGAAGTGGTCGACAGACTCTTTAAAGTCACCGCCCCTAATCTCCTTGGCTGCCCAACCAACACCGCCATGATGTCTCTCGAAAAATCCGACAGCATATGGGTATATCAGGTTAAGCTGATCATAAACTGAGACGAAGTGATACTCGTTTTCGCCAGGATACCATTCTTTCCAGTCTGACAGGAGAGTAAACTTCATTGTCATAGACCCACCAAAATCGGTACTAGTTCCATTATACATCGAGTATCTAGTTCCTTGGATGTACAGCGCCTTATTGAAGGTGTGGGCGGCACTACCTGCGAAATTTGCAAGCTTGTCCACATATGGCGTGATACCACGAACTATGTCGGCTCCAAAATTATCACCGTTCATACTTGAAACACCTTCCTTGAGAGCTTTAGCACCAGTTCCAATCAGTGGAGCCCACTGTCTGATACTATTGTAAATACCTTCGATGGGATTTCCTGCATCCCAACTAGACCATTCGTTGTTTATGTTGAAGCTGAAGTCTTCCTGGAAGATACTAGAACAGATAGGTTCAGCATAGTACTTGCACCAATCTCCATTACTGATCACAGGAAGGTAACCATCAAGATTATTCTCCGGACTCTCATTATAACCGAGAGTAAAGAATCTGTCCCATTCCTTATCATAATGCCGATCCTGCGGGTCTGTACCTGTCGAGGAGGCAGAAGATTTTATATTATCTATGATCAGGTCGTGCCCGTCAACCAGGCTATTAGACCACTCGTCGTAGGATTTTGGTCGGGTGTTTGGGTGTAAGGTTACTGTATAAAGAGGGTTCATGATCTGATGATCATAATAGAACCCTCTTACTTTATCTTTTCTATATTTATCTGCTGCCATCTTTGTATTAATTTAGAATGAGAGCCCCTTTCCCTTGAGGTCAAAGCCGAATCCACCGCCACCACCACCTTGCTGTCCGCTAGGAGTCGATGGGGACTGTGTCATTCCATACTGATAAACATTGACTGTACTACCACCTACGTAGGTATTTCCGTTGTTGAAGAAACTTCCTCCACCCTTGAAGCTATTACCACCTTGTGTAAATCCGTTGTTAACCGGATTTATGATGTGATTCATGGCTTCCATGTTGGACTTAAAGAGGTTTAATGTAGTTTCTGCGTTCTTGGCGTTTTGTCTCTGTAGGTCTTGAATACCAGTCTGGGCATCAGCATTCTTTAATTCCTTGGCGGAAGCATTCAAGCGATTTGTCTCAGTTTCCTTCTCATTCTTAGACTTCTCAGGAGCAGCCTGGTGCACACCAGATTTACCTCCAGATGCCTTAGGTGATTGGGATTCTGGGGAGGCCTGTCCTGGGTACAGAGTTCCTCTAACTCCGCGGACCATATCCTGAATATAACTAGACCTCTTCATAGCTGATGCAGCCTTATAATTCATCTTGTCCGCTCCGAAGGCTGAGCTAGGCATTAGTTTATATGCCAAATCGATAGCCTCGTCGTTAGAAATCTTTCCACCCTTCTCAGAGAGAACACTAGCTAGTGTGTTCCGATATAGCTGGAAAGCTCCTTCCTTGGTACCAAGGTACTCTTTGGTTGCGGCATCGACAGCTTTCTTTTCAGCAGTAGTTCTAGGGCCTTTACCAAATTTAGCTTCGTAGTTCTGAAGATCCTTTGCTCCCTCTGGTCCGGTATTCTTCAGGATTCCTTCCAGGAGTTCTACACTTCGGTTGGATAGATCCTCAAGTGTACCGAGGTGACCATCGACATTTGTCTTAAAATCATCGGAGGATGCTTTAGCAAGGTTTTCCTGCTCGAGCTGTCCGCGTAAAGCACCAGCATATTCCTTGATATAGTCGTCCTTGTTTATCTTTGCACGAGATCCGACAGTTTTACCAAGGTTATCTAAGAAGTGACTCTGGTCCTGAGACCTGGTGACATGCCTCCAGTTATCTTTACCACCAAATAGGAGATTACCGTCCTCTGTTCCAGGTTTACTCTCATACCAAGAATAACCATCCTCGTCGTAACTCCAGATTGTACCAACCTTCTTGATTTCGTCTAGAGTCGGGGCTTCAGAAATTTCGTTGATATTGAAAGATATTCGGCCATCATCGGTGTCGATGTACATTATGTCTGGATTGCCGGGGGAGGTTTTGGCTCCATACTTACTGGCTATCCAGGCTTTCCTGGAGGCTCTCCTTGTGATGGTCTTGGAATTATCGTCGAATACGGCATACTGGGCCATCGCCCTAGTGCTAGCTCCGATTTTGTTTTTTCCGAAGGCTCTTGCTTTTCCGTCAGATCCAACAAAACCGACTGCTTGCTGGTTTCCATTCTGGTCCTTCCTGAAAAGATATCCGTGTACATTCTCGAAGCCCTGGGTTTCCCCGTTATTGTAGGCTTCAATGGAAGCATCGGCAGCTTTTCTGACATCACTGTCATGTTCAAGCCATTCATCGCTTAGGGCTTGTGTAGTCCGAGCCCTTCTGAACCTCTTGTCTGTATCCTCCTTACCGAATGCATACTCCATCTGAGTCCTGAGACTAGTCTCATTGTCAAGGAGCCAGCCTTTCTCGAATATGTCCTTCAGGCTCCTAAGACCTCGGGTGGATCCGAAGATCTTCTCAACCTCTTCGACACCAATACCATTTTTCAAGATACTGAGCGCTTTACTGACGTCGTGCTCTCCTAGATTATAGCCTCCCTTGGATTTAAGAAGACCAGCCAGGTTCTGTTGTGACCAACCGACATTGAGCTTACCAGGGTCGACGGGTACCAGTTTCACTTTTCCACTGGAGTCTGTAATAAGTCTCCACTGATTTCCGTGGTCATCCGATATTATCTTGGATCCCTGGGCATTAGATAACTGAGACCTAAGGGTGTTCTTGTATTTACCGTATCCGGTATCGTACAGGCGGTTATAGTAATTAAAGTCTAAGGTAGGTGCTAAACTATCGAAGTCTCCCTTAGCGGCCTGATACCTAATTCGGCCATTAAGCAGAGCTTTCGGATCACTAATAGAATCCGAGTCAATCTCGTTGGCACGTCTAGCCTGAAAACCATTACCCTTTTCATCATCAGCCAGGCCTAAGAAATTTCCACTCGAGTCATAAACTTGAAATTCTCCACCATCACCCCGGTAAATAGAATACTTACTACTATCGAACTTTCCTGGCTTAAAGTCAGCTATAGATTTTTCAATTGACTTTCTGGAAACCCCCAGTGCATCTCTTATGTTAGCTGCACCAGACTCGCGTAGTTTTTCTTGAGCTTCCAAGAGATTTTTATTGTTGAAGTCTAGTCCAGCCGGAAGATCTTCACCAAGAAGCTCCTTTATGCTATCGGCGGATGCTTCTCCACGAATGTATGATTGAATTGCATTTATGATTCTCCAAGCCTCCAGAGTCGGTTCGACACCGAGGGTCTTGCTGATCCATGGATGTTCACTTGAACCCCCTGAGAAGGCGCCTCTCTTGATCAGAGGAACCCAGGCTCCAGCCGAATTACCGGACTTTCCCCAATACAGAACGGATTTACCATCTGATTGCATGAGTGGAACACCGTTTTCATCTATAATCGGGATGTTTCCAGTCTGAATCTCATAGATTTCGCCTGATATCTTATCGACTGACTCAAGTTTAAACTTGACTCCTCTCGGTTTCTTATGATTCTCCAGGTAGTTTCTTACCTTTCCGGTGAACCTAGGAGTATAGTCTCTAAAGTATTTACCCAGGTCTCCCCCTAGTGTAAAACCACCAGACTTACCACCCGCCACATTAACCTTGAGAGTGTCTCCCAACATCTTTCCCGCCAGGGCTTCCGAAACAATCGGGTTATCTATGAAATGGTCGATAGTTCCATTTTTACCAAGTTTGGCAACACCAAGGATATTGTCCCTCGTCAAGTGACCTGTTTCGGAAATTCCCGAATTAAGGTCAATATAAGCTCGGGTACCCTTATCTTTACCTTGGAGATATAGACCGGCAGCATCTTCTTTTGCACCAGCTTTGACTGCCCAGTTCCATGTTGCCAGTTGGTCGGCACTCAGCTTGCTCTTGTCAAACTTGGTGGGTTCAGATCCAGTCTTGCCGATGGCTTTGGTAGCAACGCTATTGGCAGCATCACCCATTGAAACCAAGGCAGTAGCTACAGCACCCTTGATTTTATCGGTGGTACTGACTTCTCCTTCGTCAGAGACCTCTGCACCACCGGTTGCTGGTTCTGGGAGCGACTCGATGTTCCCGGAAAATACTTTTCCCGACATGTCGGCCCCGTGACCAGAGTATCTGAAATAGTAGTTTGGAGGTGTATTCCTGTGATAGACAACGTCACTTCTCTGAACGAAGTCAGATACCCACTGCTTTCCGTTCCACATGGCTATGTGTCCCCACTTGTGAGAAGAGTTACGGTCAGTAACACAGATGTCACCCGGTTGTAGATCCTCCTCACTTCTCTTCCTGAATGGAACCCATCCGATCTTCGGAAGCCATCTTATATATCCACAGGCTGCATTTGGTCGGCCGTCAGTTTTCATGCCACCAGCCTCCATTGCCATTCTGACGTGTCTTGCACACCAGTGAGTTGGGCGGGGGCTAGCATTCTTGTTAAGGAATGCAATAGCTTTTCCGACATGCCAGTCACCCAGCATTAGGTTCTGGTCAACGGTTTTACCAGCTAGTGTTTTCTCGACATTGTCAGGGATGGAGAGTCTTGTACCGAAGCCATTGGTATCGTAGGTACCGGTTGCATTATAGTACTCTACCGATCCGGCCATACTCTTGAAAGCACCTGCTCCGCCTAGGGATGCGTTAACTTCTTTAAGGAGGCCTGTCAATCCGGCACTATATTCTTCTTCTGATTTACCATAATATCCACCTTCTTTCAGGGCATGTGCATACTCACTGATGTCTTTATCGAATGCTCTATATTTTTTTCCGCCGATCAAGTCAACCTGATATGAGGCCCAATCATCCATGTCTCTGAACTTGGTATAATACTTGATGTTATCGTAAGTACTACCATTTGGAAAATAAATTGTTGGTCTACCACCTACTCCCTTTCCATTAATAGTAGTCACACCACCATAGTTATTACCTTCGACGGCTAATCTAGAAAAGCATGTTCCCTTATAATTACTAGCCGACTCGAGCATTGCCTGGGCAGCCATAATTCTTGCGAAAGCATCTCTTTTCTGCTCGCTCAGGTCAGGTCTCTTCTTGTCAAGGGCTGCTTTCAGGCTCTGATATAATGATTGATATCCAATCCTTCTTTGAACACTCGGGGATTTACCGACCATTGAGGCAGCTTGATAAAATTTACCAGCTACCCATCTAGAACCAGTGGCCACAGCACTTCTGGTATTGTCGGCGAAAGACTTGAAAGCTCCTGGATCATGCCAGATATGATTCATCTTTGAATCATACTCACTTACCATCTGATGACCATAGTCCAGAGCTCTAATCTGATTTGCATTCTCTTGGGTAAACTTACCACGATAGCCAACTATAGCCTTCTGTTTTCTCTCCTGAGCTTCTGCCCAAGCTCTGAAGTTTCTGTCGGTAGCACTAAATTCTTTGATTCCTGACGAGCTCTTTAGGGTATCGAAACCAGCTTTGGTTATTCTGAGAACCTGGATTGGTTCGCCTGGTCTCGGGTCGGACATTGGGACAGCTTTAAGAGTGTATCCGGTGTATCCCTTCAGGTCGTTGGCGTAGTTCAGGGCACCATCGGCAGCTCCGACAGCTCCAGTGATTAACATACCGGCTCCGCCAGTTGCTCTGCCTGCCCACTTAAGTCCAGTTCTGCCAGCTGCCTTAAGTACACCTCGTCTGATTGATCTTGACTTTAGAAGACCTTTACCGGTTGCACCAGCAGCTGCTACGTTGGAACTAAATGGATTTAGCCAGTCGACTATTCCCTCGACTACGTGGGATCCGAATCCTCCTCTGGTGTAATCATCTCGCTCAGCTTCAGACTTATTTACTTTGACGAGCTTATACGGGAGATAGGTAGCCTGTCCCCTCGATACGAGGTTCTGAATAACATTAGGGCCAAATCCAAGTTTTTGCAGAAATTCTGGGGCTACAACCACCGATCCTTCACGTTCAGCGGCGTTATTCAACATGCCCATTCCTGTCATGATGGATCCGGTATGTAGGGTACCAGACCTCTCTGACATTTCCCTGGACATCATCTGAGAAAGACCCCAGGTCGAGTCTCCCTTCAAGTTACCCATCATGTCGGTAGAACTCGAGTTGTAATATTGGCCACCGTACTTGTGTTTCCAGGAATCTTTGGACATTGTCCTTAGATTCATTCCGGCTTTCGATACTACACCCTTTGAGCCACCAACGAGAGCACTCAGAATATCCCCCAGATAACCGGTAGCCGGAGCCATGATACCCCGGAAGACACTTCCCATTGCTCGGGAAATTGCCCCACTGATACCACCGGTATCGATATCCGGCATCTTAAAGTCTGGCATGGTGATCTTCTGGATGGCCAGTTTTCGGTCTTCCATGAAGAGCTTGAAGGTCTTTATCAGACGATCAACACCGTCGGTGATAACATCTTTTATACCACCTAAAAGTCCTTTACCATTCTTTTCACTGTCGGGGATTCCGATGAACTGCTTTATCTTGTTGACAAAGTTATAACCCTCTGCTCCACCTTTCTGTAGGTCAGCATTCACTGGTATACCGAAGATGCTCTTGACACCGGCCTCTACATTGGCGATGGTTTTCATGAGGGGTCTCCACCACTTGGTGACTGTGGTAGCCAGGAATAGGAACAGGAGTGTCTTGAGCTGACCGCCAAGAGTTGAGCCCATGTTCTTCGGGTCCATCTTTTCACCGAGACTCTTGGTCGAGTCGGCTAGCTTATTGAATAGCTTGGCGGAATTTCGGGCTAGGTTCCACTCTCGTTTTCGATACTCCTTCTGTTGAATCTCGAACTGATTCTGTTGTTTTGCGAAACTTGAATCCAACCAAGCTTTAAACTTGTTCATGTCG
>ODAI011040750.1_pt1 | contig 10187 bp, 12 predicted proteins | sample 1539321 | NCBI WGS metagenome assembly ODAI01 (sample SAMN02144231, study PRJEB22623) | gut metagenome | biome: sheep rumen | host: Ovis aries | place: New Zealand | reverse complement strand
GATCGGTATGCGGCCGAAGCGCCGTCGCCGACATAGGCAGCACGGCAAGTGAGCTTGAAAGATGCTGCTATATTACAAAATTCACCCTGTCGGATGAAGATATACGCAGATCACTGCCGCGAAGACCCGAAGTATCACACAAGGGTACATTCGGCAACGCCCTTTGCATTCTCGGCAGCAGGAATATGCCCGGAGCGGCTAAGATAGCTTCGGAAGGGGCGCTGAGAAGCGGCGCGGGGCTGGTGACTCTCGCATTCCCCGACGCTGCCTATAACGCGATAGCTCCGTCGATAAGAGAGCAGGTAATGCTACCCTGCCCGTCGGGCAATGAAGGAACTTTTTCGGCATCGGCGGCAGATACGATAATTCAAAAATCAAAAGCCTGCACTGCGGCTCTTATCGGCTGCGGTATCGGCAAAAATGAAGAAACCGCCGCGCTTGTGAAAGAGATATTCGGGCGCATTGAAATTCCGCTCATCGCGGACGCGGACGCGCTCAACTGCATCGGCACTTCATCCGATATGATCAAAAACGCAAAATCATCCGTGATCATTACTCCGCACCCCGCGGAAATGAGCAGGCTCACGGGAAAAAGCGTTTCCCAAATCACAGACGACCCCTGCAAAGCGGCGGCAGATTTTGCCCGCGAAAACGGGTGTACGGTGATTTTGAAGGGCGCGAATACAGTTGTCTGCAATTCACGGGCAGACAGAATATATGTAAACACAAGCGGCAACAGCGGCCTTGCCAAGGGCGGAAGCGGCGACCTGCTCGCGGGCATACTCGTTTCGCTCTCGGCTCAGCGGATGGAGCCTTTTGACGCCGCCTGCGCCGCGGTATATATTCACGGCGGCTGCGCCGATGAATACGCCGCTTATGTAAGCAAAGCAGGGATGCTCCCGGGCGATCTGATCTCATATCTGCCCGGATATCTTAAAAAATTTGAATAAACATGACCAAAGGAGATTAGAATGAACATAGTTTGCCTTGATTTGGAAGGCGTGCTCGTACCCGAGATCTGGATAGCCTTCGCAGAAGAAACCAAAATCCCCGAGCTCAGAATAACAACGCGCGATGAGCCCGACTACGATAAGCTGATGAAATACCGCATCGGGATCCTCAAAGAGCACGGTCTCGGGCTCAGAGAGATCCAGGATGTAATATCACGCATTGATGTGATGCCGGGATCAAAGGAGTTTCTCGATGAACTCCGTGAGCTGACCCAGGTAATCATTCTGAGCGACACCTTCGAGCAGTTTGCAACGCCTCTGATGAAAAAATTAGGCTGGCCGACAATATTCTGCAACAGCCTCGAGGTTGCCGAAAACGGAGAGATAACAGGTTTCAGAATGCGCTGTGAAAAATCAAAGCTGACTACCGTCAAAGCGCTTCAATCCGTCGGATTTGAAACCGTCGCCTGCGGAGACAGCTATAACGATCTCGGTATGATCCAAGCCGGCAAGGCGGGCTTCCTTTTCAGAAGCACGGAAAAAATCAAGGCCGATTATCCCGATATTCCCGCATTTGAAGAATACGGCGACCTGCTCGCGGCAATCAAGGCCGCTCTGTAAACAAAATAACAGACAAAGCCCTCCGGTATCATCCGATATCGAAGGGCTTAAAATTATCCGTGCGGATTATTTTATTTGAGGATTCTGTATTTTCCTATTATCGGAAGCTCTTTGGCATTGCCCTGAGCGGCATTTATGATCCCGATAATGGATAATACAAGGCAGGCAACTCCGCCGACAGAGCTCACGATCCATCCGATAAACGGAATTACCGCCACAGCGCAGATTATCAGATCGGCGATAAAGAGCACAAGGCCTTGATTTGCATGGAATTTGGCAAACTTTGAATTCGGAGCGGCAATGATCGCCACAAGGAATAAAAGCCCGAAATAAGAGAGGATGGCAAACACCTTATTTGAGGAAATATCCTCGGGGGAATAATCGGCGGTGGTATCCGCGGTGTTATTGAAGGCATCATAAGCCTTATCCTTGAAGGTCTGGCCTTCGGGAGCCGCGCCGCCGGCAGCGGGAGTCAACCTTGCTCCGCAAACCTGGCAAAATTCATCGTTATCCCGGCACTGGTTGCCGCATGAAGGACAATTTTTCATGATCATAAACCTCTTTCTTTCAAAAATTCGGATCCTGCGGGGACTACAAATTTCATACCTTTTTCTATAAGCTCAAAAGTCGCATCGGTAACATACTGGCACTCTCCGTCAACATTGACGGCGGCGGGAGTCTGAGCGTGGATTTTGAGCTTCTTTCCGCGCGTAAAATGGGTTATATCCCAATCAAGATGCTGACCTTTCTTATAAGGCTCAAGCAGTTTGACGAGCTTTGCGCGGCTGACCTTGCTTTCGACAACGACTATATCAAGAAGGCCGTCATCCGGCTTTGCGAGAGGCGCGGCTCTGAAGCCTCCGCCGTAATAGCTCGCATTGCCTATGAAGCAAAACAGCGCGTCGAGAGTCTTTGGCTCGCCGTCATCTATGGTGATGGTAAATCTGTTTTTGAATTTTTTGGCTATCGCATAAAGGCAGCCGATATAGTATGCGCCTTCGCCGGTCACAAGCGGGTATTTCTTAATGGTGCCCTGCTTTGCGCAGACCTCGGCGTCCATTCCCATTGAGCATTGATTTATGGCGATCTCATCGCCGCATTTGATCAGATCGAGAGCGACCGGAACTCCGTTTATCTGATCGTCAAGCACGAGGAAATCCTCTTTTGTGCCGAAATATCTTACAAAATCGTTGCCCGAGCCGAGAGGCACCACGGCGACCTCAACATTATCAAAACCGTATGCACCGTTTACGACCTCATAAAGAGTGCCGTCGCCTCCGCAGGCATAAAATCTGAGCTCTTCACCGCCTGCCGCTCTCTCTTTGACAAATCTGATACCGTCGCCCTGACCGGATGTCGGGTAAATTTCATAATCCAGATCGTATTTTGCAGCCGCCTGCTCGATAAGCGGTTTTATGAAATCCATTGCCTTGTTTTTACCCTGACCTGCCGCGGGATTCACAACAAAAATATGTTTCACCCCTGTCGCCTCCGTAATATTATTTGAAATACATATATGCCTGACATTTTATCATGCCGTTATAGAGCTTGCGCCGTTTATCCGCCTTTCGCCCGAAAGCCTTTTCAAACTCCTCATCGGGGCTGATGACGGTATAGCTCCAGCCGTGCTTTGCGGCAAACGACACGCCCATATCTTTATATAACACCTCGCAGGCGGATATGTCAAGCATTCTTTCGCCGTACGGCGGATTGCAGATGACCGTGCCTCTGTCCGTGAGCGGAGCGAAATCTTTTACATCCGCCGTTTCAAAACGGATCAAATCGCCTACTCCCGCTCTTTCGGCATTCTCTTTGGCGATCTCGAGCGCCTGAGGATCTATATCGGAGCCGAACGCCTCAAAATCATGAGCCTCTCTGACAAGCGATTTTGCCCTCTCGCGCTCCTCTTTCCACACTTTACGGTCGATCGCATCGAATCTCTCGGCGGAAAAATTTCTGTTTACCCCGGGGGCGATGTTTCGCGCCGCCAGAGCGCCTTCGATGAGAATCGTTCCGCTGCCGCACATCGGATCGTAAAATTTATGATACGGCTTCAGCCTTGAAATGTTGCAGAGCGCCGCCGCGAGGGTTTCTTTGATAGGCGCTCCGTTTGCGCTGAGCCTGTATCCGCGCTTGTGAAGACCCGCGCCCGATGTATCTATCAGCATTGAAACGATATTTTTATTTATCGAGAACTGGATCTGATGAACGGGACCCGTTTCATCAAACCATTCTATGCCGTATTTGCTTTTAAGCCTTTCCGCAACTGCCTTTTTTGAAATCGCCTGGATATCCCTCGTGCTGAAAAGGGCGGAATTTATGGAATACCCTTTTACGGGGAAGGCATCCTGCCTGCCTATCCAGCGCTCCCATTCAAGGGATTTGACGCCCTGAAACAGCTCCTCAAAAGTCTTTGCCTCAAAAGAACCGACGAGGATCTGCACCCTTTCGGCATATCTTGAGCAGATATTGACCCTTGCAAGAATGTTTTCATCGCCGCTGAATAAAACACGTCCGTTTTCCGCCGCCACATCTTCCGCGCCCATATTCCTGAGCTCATCGGCAATAAGAGACTCAATGCCCAAAAGGCACGGTATCACAAAATTTATACTCATTCTTTCACCTGAAAACATTTATTTCGCGCCGTTATCGGCCGAAAAAAGGCGGGAATTTCTTCCCGCCGAAATTCATTTAACTTATTCTATTTCGGGAGTGAGAAGGCCGTAGCCTCCGTCGCTGCGCTTATAGACTACATTGACATCGCCGTGCTCCTCATTGAGGAAAAGATAAAACTGATGCCCTACAAGATTCATCTGGAGAATGGCCTCTTCAACGCTCTGAGGTTTAAGCAAAACGCTCTTGTGCCTGACGAGCTCATACTCGATCTCTTCCGGGATATCCGCCTCATCCTCGAAGGCTGAATCAATGCTCTTATTCTTCAGCTTTTTCTCGACCCTGGTCTTGTTTTTGCGAATCTGTCTGATGAGGGTGTCAACACATTTGTCGAGAGCTTCGTTCATATTTTGCGCTCTCTCTTCTGCTCTGAAAACCATACCGCTGTTATTTACGGTGATTTCAACATTTTGTGATGACTTTTCAACAGTTACCGTTACCTTCGCCTCTATATCCGGGCCGAAAAATCTCTCTATCTTGGCAAGTTTTTTCTCCGCATGTTCTTTGAAAGAATCACGAGGTGAACACTTACGGCCTGTAATTGTTATTTTCATACAGTCATCCCCTTAGTTTATTTGAAGCCTGTTGCTTCACGCATATTGTAGCATAATTAAACAGAAAAATAAAGTGGTTTAACAAATTTTATTGTAAAAATTGACAAATAATTACAAAACGAATGAAATATGGCGCGTCACATGGCAGCCGACATTGACCGCCACGGGCAGCCCTGCGATATGTGTGGGGTAGGCTTCTATGGCGGCGGATAGCGCGGTCGTTTCGCCCCCGAAGCCCTGCGGACCTATGCCGAGCTTATTTACCCTGCCGAGGATCTCCCTCTCCATTTCTGCGTAGAATTCATCCGCATTCGGCTCGCTGACGCTCCGGCAGAGGGCCTTTTTGGAGAGGATGGCGCATTTTTCAAAATCACCGCCTATGCCTATACCGAGCACTACGGGAGGGCAGGGGTTGCTACCGGCTATTTTAACCGTTTCCACAACAAAATCTATAATGTCCTCACGGGTCGCCGACGGCGTAAACATCCTGATACGGCTCATATTTTCGCTGCCGAATCCCTTGGGCGCGACCGTGATCTTGACATCTTCTCCGGGAACTATCGAAATATGGATGACCGCCGGGGTGTTATCGCCCGTATTGACCCGTCTGAGAGGGTCGGAAACTATGCTCTTACGGAGCAGACCTTCGGTATAGCCCCGAGCCACTCCGTCATTTACCGCGTCTTCAAAACTGCCGCCCGTGAAATGAACATCCTGACCTATCTCGGCAAAAATCACCGCCATGCCGGTATCCTGGCAGACGGGAAGGGAAAGCTCCGCCGCGGCGTCAAGATTGGCGGCAAGAGATTCCATCACATTCCTCGCGAGCTCCGTCTTTTCGCATCCCGGGCATTTTCTGATAATATCCTCGAGATCGGCGGGCAGCACCTTGTTTGCCTCTATGCAGGCGTCTCTGATTTTTTCGGTCAAGACCGCAACATTTATTTCTCTCATAATTTCTCTCCGAAACAGTTTAATATCAAAAAAGCACCGCTTGGGGAATACCCGTGGCAGTGCTTATCAAATCAATACACATTGAGGATTCAATTCTTGCCGCGGCGCGAATAACCCATACCGCCTCTTTTTGAATCCGCTCTCTTGAGGTCGGACATTTTATCATCGCTGACCTGCTTGAAATGCGCCATCATATCCTCAAAGGACTGCTTGCCCCCTTCGGGTGCGGAAGGCTTCCTCCCCTGCCAGACCTTGGGATTTGAATTGCGGGCGGCGGGCTTTTGCCTGTCCGCGGAGCGGCGGGAATCCTGCTTATCTTCATCCGACGCTTTGCGGATGGACAGGCTTATCTTTCCTTCGGGCGAAATCGAGAGCACTTTACACTTCACCTGCTGCCCGATTTTAAGATGCTCGCGGATATCCTTGACATAATCCGAAGCTATCTCGGAAATGTGTACCATACCCGATTTACCGCTTTCAAGCTCTACAAAAGCTCCGAAATCGGTTATTCCCGTAACTTTGCCTTCAACGATGGTGCCGGTTTCAATTTGCATAAAATCTGATGATCCTCCGATTAAGAATGTGTAGCCGATATTAAGAGAACGGCGGCGGGGCCGATCAATTATCTGAATCGTAATAAACGCGCTCTTCGGGCTTCACATAATTATAATCATCCCTTGCGACGCGCTCGATGTATGATTCATCCTCTCCGTTGTCAATCGTCTCCTGTATTTTACTGTTTTGCTCCTCGATCTGAGTTATGCTCTGCTTGAGAGAGCTGATCTCCTCTTCCTGAGTGCGCTTGATTTTGAGACGCTTGCCGACGGCGAACGCAAACATAATGATAATTATAATGCAAAGTATCGCCGCGCCGATTTTAAGCAATCTGTTATTTTTCATAAGCAAACCTTTTACAAAATACAAGATTAGAAAATATTATACATATCAATCGGTAAAGTTTCAAGATTTTTTTGTAATATTTTCGTTAAAAATATCACGAATTTTTTCTCTGCCTTAAAGCTGGCGAAACATAAGCGAGGCATTTTCTTTTGTGGCGTATTCATTGACGCTGAGCACTTCGAATTTTGAAGTGTTATTACCGAAGGTGATTTCGATTATATCGCCGATCTTTACATCGTATGAAGCCCTCTGCGGCTTCCCGTTGACGCTTACATGCTTTGCGTCGCATGCCTCGTTTGCGACCGTTCTTCTCTTTATGATGCGCGAAACTTTAAGATATTTGTCAAGTCTCATAACTCACTCCGAAAATCAGGGCTGCCCTTGCGGACAGCCCCTCTTGCATTATCTTATTTTTTCTTTGCTGCCTTCTTTGCAGGGGCTTTCTTTGCGGGAGCCTTTTTAGCTGCCTTCTTGGGAGCAACAGCGTCTTTAAGAGCTTTGCCTGCCTTGAAAGCGGGAACCTTTGTTGCGGGAACTTTAACAGCTTTGCCTGTCTGGGGGTTACGAGCGGTCTTGGCTGCGCGCTCACGGACCTCGAAGGTACCGAAGCCGATAAGCTGAACCTTTTCGCCTGCTGCGAGAGCTGCGCTGATACCGTCAACAACGGCTTTAACAGCGGCCTCTGCCTGCTTCTTCTCGATGTTTTCCTTTGCTGCGATTGCAGCGACAAGTTCTGTCTTGTTCATTGTGTTTCTCCATTCTTCGTTTATATTATATGAAACGCCGCAAAGCGATCATATTATCTGCCTGAATCTGCCTTGACCTCATCCCACAGGGCGTCGAGAGCCTCAAGGGGAGCCTCTTTCATATTTATGCCCCTCTGCCCCGCGAGCTTCTCTACCTTTGAGAATCTGTCAAGGAATTTATCGCTCGCCTGTGTGAGCGCAAGCTCGGCATCGGTCTTGATAAATCTCGAGACATTGACCGCGGAAAAGAGCATATCTCCGAATTCCTCATCAATATTGCTCTGACTGCCGGACTTTATGGCTTCTTTGAGCTCGTCTATCTCTTCGCCGAGTTTATCGAGAGATCCCGAAACATCATCCCAATCCAAACCGACATCAGCCGCTTTCTTTTGCAGCTTAGCCGCCCTCATCAGAGCCGGAAGCTCTCGCGGAACGCTTATCATGGAATCGGTGACCGTTTTACGGCCTTTGGTCCTGTTTTTGATCTCATCCCAGTTTTCGAGCACTTTATCTACGGTATCCGCCTTGACATCGCCGAATACATGGGGATGGCGGATTATCAGCTTTTTGCAGATGCCGTCGCAGACATCGTCAAAATCAAAGCTACCTGCTTCCTTCTCGATCTGAGCGTGAAAGACCACCTGCATCATTATATCGCCGAGCTCCTCACAGAGCAGCTCGCTGTCTTTTTTATTGATGGCTTCGATGACCTCGTAAGTCTCTTCAATAAAATTCTGCTTGATGCTCTCATGAGTCTGCTTTGAATCCCAGGGGCACCCTCCGGGCTTCCTGAGGATCTCCATAATCTCCGTCAGGTCTTTACTATTATACTTTTCTTTGAACGCAAAGTCAACCATAAATAATCTCTTTTCCCTTGATTTTTAAGGATTTTTGAAAAATTTTACCCCAAAAGTCCGTATTTTGCAAGGATCCTTGCGATTTTTTCACCCTTAGGCAGCACAACCACATCGTCTTTTACTATCCCGCGGAGCAGTAAAATCGACGCGAGATAAACGAGAGCGCCAAGGGCAATGCCTATCAGAGTGCCTATCGTGTCGGAGTTTATTATTGAAGCGGAAGTATCAGCAGGCACAAGCCTTACGATAACCCCGCGCGCGGCAAACGCCGTCACCGCGCAGAGCAGAGCGGCAATGCAGGGCTTGACGAAAACTCCGAACCAGTTGACCCTGACCTTTGAGATCCTGAGCAGGAAAAACAGATTGACGCCTACTATTATCACATAGAAGAGGATCGTACCCGCGACGGCTCCGTAGATATTTATCTTCGGGATACCGACAAGAATAAAATTGCAGAGAATTTTGCATATCGCCGCGGCGGCGACCGTTTTCATCGGAATATCGGCTCTGCCGACCGCCTGAAGCATATTCGTAGTCGGAGTGGAAACCGCCATGAGCGGCGTAAAAATCCCGTTGACTATGAGGATCGGAGCGATGATGGGTATTGCCTCGCTGCTGTTTCCCCTGCCGTAGATCACGGTGAGGATCGGGGCGGCAAGCGCTGCTATTCCAAGGCCTGCGGGAAGGGCGATGAGCATACCGACACGGAGCACCGTTTCGATGGTTTTGCGCATATCATCTCTGTTTTTGAGAGCCCACGCCGTCGCGAGAGCGGGTATTGCGCTGACTCCGAGCTGGATGGTGATGGTCGGTATAAGGGTCCTGAAATCAAGCGCCGTACCGTAGGCGCCCCAGATATATTTCATAACCTCAGCGTGATCGCCGAAATTAAGCCTTTTGAGTTCGACCGCTTTATTTATGGAAGCGGAATACATATCGACGACCGTCGTGAAATCCTTTGTGAGAGCCGATGTGAGCCTCGCCTGGATAGTGGTCACATCTATCAGATTAGTAACATTGAGTATAAGAGCGCTGATTACCATGGGGATCGCGATTTTGATCATCTGCTTCGCGATAACGCTGCCGCTTTGAGGAGCGGGAGACGAGGCGACCATCGCGCCCGTGAAGCCGTCTTTTCTGAAGCGGTAAAATACCATCAGGAAGAGCAGGGAGAGCAGTGAGCCGAGCGTGACTCCGAGGACCGCTCCCGCCGCCGCGTAAGGCACTATGACCGAATTTGCCTCGGCGGAATTATGCACCGCCTGCCCGAAAACATTGACGGTATAGGCTCCGCCGCTCATCATATCCTCCGTTAAGCCGTTTGCCGAAAGGCCCGAAAGATACTGCGCGCTGCCGCGGTTCATTATGATTTTGATCAGAGCAAGGCCGATAACGAGCTTGCCGAGCGCTTCGATCACCTGAGAGATCGCGGTGGGCACCATATTGCGAAGGCCTTCATAATAGCCTCTGTAAGCGGACATGTAACAGCAGAGGAAAATCGACGGCGCAACGCAGAGGATCGCTCCGAGGCTCTTTTTATTCGCTACAAAAAAGGCATAAGGGAAGGCGGCGATCAGCAGCAAAAGAGTGCCCGAAACACCGACGATGATAAATATTTTTTGCGATACGGTAAATATGCTGCGCGCCTGCCTGTATTGACCGAGCGCAACGCTCTCGGCAACCATTTTTGAGACCGCGACGGGAAGGCCCGCCATAGCTACGGCAAAAATGGGCGTATATATCTCATAGGCAGATTGAAAATATCCTCTGCCGACCGTGCCGAGCATACTTGTCATCGGCATCTTGAACAGCGCGCCTATGATTTTAACGAGAATTATCGCTCCCATAAGCACCATGGCGCCGCTCAGAACAGACTGTTTTTTATTGACTTTTTCCAAGTTATTTCACGCCCTTCCTCGAGTAAAAATCCGT
>ODAI014709988.1_pt1 | contig 10188 bp, 7 predicted proteins | sample 1539321 | NCBI WGS metagenome assembly ODAI01 (sample SAMN02144231, study PRJEB22623) | gut metagenome | biome: sheep rumen | host: Ovis aries | place: New Zealand | reverse complement strand
GAGCTGCTCCCTGTAGCGGAAATAAATGTTCTTGTTTTCTTTGGTTGATGCTCTTGCCATAAACTCCTCCGTGAACCTGTTCACGTCAACAATCTGTTTTCTGCTTTTCTGCTTTTCTGAATACCATTATCTAATGGTCACTCGATATTATCAACTTGTCTCCGCAAAATCAAGCGGTTCCGCTGCATCCGGGGATATCTGGTCACTCCCTGCTGAGGCGTGAGCAGATCAGAAACTCGCGAAAATCGCTTCCAATGCGCTTAAGCGCGCGATTTTGGCTGCGAAGCCCTGAGTTTCCCGCTAAAACCGCTCACCACCGCTCGAAAGCGCCTCGAGTTCCCTTCCGTTCTGAAAAGTAACCACCCGACATATTTTTTTCTTGTCAGAGTGTTTTCCTCAAATGAAATCGCAGTTTTTTATGAGTTCAAAAAATATAGTCAATTTGACTATTATTATATTGACATACCGGAAGCGGCGTGATAGATTATTTATAGTCAATATGACTAATATTCAAATATTCATTAATCACTTCACGGGACCGGGGCTGCCGGAAGCATTTCTCCCGCGGAAAACGGAACCGGGCAGAGTTTTTAAAAAAGATTTCAAAAGAGTTTTTTAAGGAGCGTGAAAGAACATTTAAAGGAGGAATGAGATGAGCAATATGTTTGATGGAATGTTCATGAAAGTTCAGAAGGGTTTGTGCATGCTTTCTCCCTGCGGAATCGCGGTCAAAACCTCCGCGGGATACCGCAGCTACAATGTGAAGACAGGTAAGCTCCGCAACTGCGACAATATGGTATTCAGTTTCGGGGACGGGATGTTTTTCGTAATTCCCGCTTCCAGGGTAAAGCCGGGAGATATCATCCTGGCAGGAGGAAAGCCTGCCTGCGTCAGGCAGGCCGGAACAGACAGCATCGAAGTGATCAACTACGAGACCGCAAGAGTGGAGACCATCCTCCCCGAGCGTCATATGTTTATGGGGAACACATGGTTCTACGGAAAGATCGTCTCCCTGTTCGGGGACGGCGCCTCCATCGGAGGTAAGGGAAATATCACCAGAATGATGAAATTCATGATGATGAGCAGCCTCTTCGAAAACAGCGGTTCAATGGCTGCAGGGGGAGGCGGCGGAAACGGCGGTCAGACGGGCGGAATGAATATGCTGCTCCCTCTTCTGCTGATGAAGGGCGGTGGATTTGACGATCTTTTCAGCGGTCTTTTCGAGGAGGATGAAGCAGCAGATACAGATTCCGGTCCGGAAGACGACTTTGATGAAGACACGCTTTTTTAAAGCAGGACTGGCCGCGGGACGGCACACAAAGCCAGTCCCCGGCAGACAGGTCATAAATGACTTATACAAAGGAGGTATAAAAAATGGGTGGAGGACGTTGGAGAAAAGAAGATTTTGCATGTTATTCCGCTTCGCGGGGAAGGAGTGTACTCGCGGACGGCCACATAGACACATCCGCTATGCGAGGTGCCCAGGACATGTACAGGGCCAGATGCATGGATCCCGATCTGGATCCTTTCAAAGTGGTCCGCGAGTGCTGCGACAATGATGAGCACCCTGAAACCGTTCCCGTGATCCTTGCTCTGGATGTCACAGGTTCCATGGGTGGCGCCTGCCTGAAAACAGCCGCTTCCCTCAACGTGATCATGCAGAATATCCTGGACCAGTACTCCGATGTGGAATTTCTGGTCATGGGGATTGGAGATCTGGCTTATGACCGCGCGCCGATCCAGATGTCGCAGTTTGAGTCCGATATCCGCATCGCGGAGCATCTGGATAAAATCTGGTTTGAGCGGGGAGGCGGCGGCAATAATTATGAGTCCTATACTTCTGCCTGGTACATGGGACTGCACCACACCCGCCTCGACTGCTGGAAGAGAGGAAAAAAGGGAATCATCATCACCATGGGCGACGAGCCGCTCAATCCCTTCCTGCCGGCAAAGCGGCTTGCCCAGGTCACCGGAGACAATCTGCAGGCAGATGTTGAGACCCCGGCCCTGTATCGCGAGGCACTGGAAAAATTTGAGATCTTCCACATCGCAATCGATGACAAGGAAGATTGCTACAGCTATTACCGCAATGACATCCGCAAAAGCTTCGGGAAGCTTCTGAAAAAGAGGTACCGTGTTTCCACCCTGGACAGCCTGCCCCGGACGATCCTTGACTGCCTGAGGGAGAGCGGCGTCGGCAAACACGATCCCTGCGGGGCGCAGGAAGGAAAGATGTCTGAAGTCAGCTGGAGCACGGATCCTGAAGAAAATCAGGCCGGTGAGACAGAAGGCACTGGTCCTGCGGCAAAAAATTTTCACGAAGCGGAGTCCGGTCACACAGGTCCTGAAAGGATCTCTGAAAATGGCCCTGGTAAAACAGAATCGGACAAAAACAGCAGGTTCAGAGGGCTGTTCGGTCTATTCAGCGGCCTGGATACAGCCCGCTGGTAATTACGGTCATTCCGTGTAAAAACGGTTATTCCGTGAAAGGCAGACCCCGCACAGTTTAACCGGCGCTCTACGGAGAGCAATGAATAAGGGTACGCCGCTTTTCGTCCGCGGGAAAAGGAAGGAGAAAGCCATGCAGGAAATCAAAATAATCATAGGTGCATCCTACGGGGATGAAGGAAAAGGCCTGGCGGCGGACTATTTCGGCTCCCGCGGGTCCTCCGATCTTGTCGATCTTGTCAATGTCCTGACCAACGGCGGCCCTCAGAGGGGGCACACGGTTGAAATGCCGGACGGTCTCAGGCATGTCTTCAAGCACTTCGGGGCTGCTTCATTCAGAGGGGCCGCTTCCTATTTTGACAGACAGTTCCTGGTCAATCCCATGGAATTCGTTCGGGAATACGAGGAGCTCTCTTCTATCCACAAAGCCCCCATGGTCTTCATGCATCCGGACTGTCGCTTCACGACTCCCTGGGACATGATGGTCAACCAGATGCTTCGGGAGAAGAAAGGAATCCACAACAGCTGTGGATACGGAATCTGGGAGACAGTGCTCCGTTATCAGAGAGGATGGGGTATCTCCTTTGACACCTTCGCGAAGATGACCAGGGATGACCGGCTGGCTTATCTGGGCAGGATCCGGGACCTGTATTTTTATGAAAGAATCCGGGAAATAGAAAACAACAGGGTAGAGCCTGCCGGGAAAACTCCAGAAACTGCCTCTTTTTGCACAGGAACGCATAATCCGTTTGAAAATTTTGCCGCCGGTCTCCCCTATTTTCGGGACATGGCTGACTGCTTTTTCTCGGAAGAGCTGCTCTACCATTTCGAGGAAGACTGCGAATGCATGCGCCGCCTCTGCCCTGCGCGTCCGGAATCTTTTTTGAAACACTTCCGGACAGTGATTTTTGAAAATGCCCAGGGACTGCTTCTGGATGGAAATTTAAAAAAAGAGGAGGAATTCACCACTCCTTCCACGACCGGCATCGGGAAAGTATTTCAGACTGTGGAAAGGGTTTTCCGGGGAGCAGACGCAGAGGTCTGCTACATCACCCGTTCCTATCTGACACGGCATGGGGACGGCCCTATGGAAAATGAGATCAAAGGCAATCAGCTCAGGGATCAGCTGCCAGGCGTCGGGGCGGACGTCACAAATGTTGAGAATTCTTTTCAGGGAAGACTTCGATATGGTATGATGGATGCGGATTTACTGGTCAAAAGGATACAGGAAGATTACGCGCGCGCCTGCGGATTCACCCAAAACCATTACCGGTCTTCGCTGATGGTCACCCATATGAACGAATACGCGGGAATCGATACAGGGCTCCTGGCGGACCGCTTCGAAACATTATACCTTTCGGACGGAAGAACCGGCCGGGATGTCATGACATGTTCCGCAGGTCACAGGTATTGCGCGGTGCATCCCCTGTCCTTTTCGCGCATATCACCCCGTCCTTATGAAGTCACGGGTATTGCGCGTTGAAGAATAAAGCAATCGAAAGAGGATGATTCTCAGCATGCATTCAGAACAGCAGTACCTGAACAACTATGATCCGTCACTTTTCGAACACCCTTCAGTGACTGTCGACATATTGATTTTCACCGTATGGGACAAAAAGCTCCGCCTGCTCCTGATCAAAAGGAATATCTATCCCTTTTATGGTAAGTGGGCCATCCCCGGTGGTTTCCTGCAGATGGACGAGTCTGCGGATGAGGCGGCAGTGAGGCGCATCTATGAAGAAGCCGGTGTAAAAAATGTCCACATGGAGCAGCTTTATACCTTCTCTGCTGTCAACCGCGACCCCCGCACCAGAGTTATTTCCATCGCCTATCTGGCGACCGTGCCTTTCGAGAAGCTTCAGTACAGTGCCGGGGAAGGGGCAGATGAGGCCGCCCTGTTCACAGTAGAAGGGGTCACGGAAACCAGCCTCAATGACGATCCTGAAAAGACTGTCCTTCCGGACTCCGAAAATCTGATTCTGACCAGTCCCGACGGAGTGTCCATAAAAGGAACTGACCTGGCATTTGACCACGCGGAAATCGTCCGTACCGCAGTCCGGAGAATGCGGGGCAAGCTCAATTACACGGATCTTTCCTTCGGATTTCTGAACGACCCTTCTGCTTTTTCACTTACAGAGCTGAGAAACATCCACGAGGCGATTCTGGGGCACACTCTGGATATCGGAAATTTCCGCCGTACGATCAAGCGGGAATACGAGAGTACAGGCAGAATTGTCGAAAAAGGTCTGGAAAAAGGCTCCGTAGGCAGACCCGCAGTGCTCTACAGCTACAAAAGCTAGAAGGCAGACAAACCGGACTCTTTCCTCTCCTGCCGGGAATTGTCTCCCGTCATCTTTACACAGGCCTTACCCCCAAAATACCGGCAGACTGTCACAAACCTGACAGCCTGCCGGTTTTAGTATTTATTCAGATATTTCTCCCGGTCTTTATCATCAGATTCCTTCGACAGTCACCTCAAAGTACAATTTCCTGTCTGCCGGCAGGAAGCGGGGAGGAATGCTCCCGTCTTCCGGGCTCATTTCCCGGTATTCGGAGTCTGTCTGCATCAGGGCACAGCGCACGTTGGTATAATGCACCGGTGGAAGTTCATAGGGATGTGAAGCCGCTTCCAGTTCCTGATGAGAGTAGGGAAGAGCGGAGAATTCCATGGCAGCCCGCCCCGGTGCATTCAAAGATGCATCTGAAAGTGCATCTGAAGGGGCTTTTGAAAGTGCATCTGAAGATACATTTGAAAGTACATTTAAAGGGGCATTTGAAGGTGCATATAAACCGCTGCGGCCTTCCTGACAGAATATTCCCTCTTTGCTTCCCGCTGTAAAACGGATCCCTCTTCCGAGGCGGTCAGTCACGCAGGCCCATCGTACACCGGAGCGGCTGCCGCATTCCTGAGGGACGGGGTGATGTGTCATATTTTCCGTCACTTTACAGCTATAGATCCCCAGTCTGGCCCCCCGGTTGCAGCCGGCATAGTTTTCAGCCGGTCCGTTCCCGTAGAAAGTGAACCTGTCCAGATCCGGGTTCAGCCGGAAACTGAAGCCAAATACAGGCAGGGGAGGAATTGCCGGGAACAGGCCTTCCTGATCATCCCCTCTGCCGTGTTGGCCGGAACCAGTCCTGTCGGGCACCCATTCCAGGGACATGATGAGACGGCCGTCCCCATAAAACCGGTATCCCGCCGCAGCTGATCCTCCCGAAAAAGGAAGCTGATATTCCAGATGTAGGAAAAAGCATTCATCCTCTGCGAGAATCTTCAGTGTCTCCCGGCGTGGAATCAGGTATTCTTCCGCCAGTTTCCAGATTCCGCATCGGGCCGCCTGGCGCTTGCCGGCGTCATTACCGGAAGGAACACGCCAGAAACACGGGCGGGGCATTTTTTCAAACAGTTCTGCACCCGCAAAAGAGGACCTTCCGTCCCTTGCTGATCCGCCGGAAAGACTGCCTGCCGGATAAAGACCGCTTCCACGGCGGAAGGACACAATCCCGCCCTGCGCAAGTGAAAACAGAGCCTCGAAACTGTCGCCCCGGATTCCGATATGACCGGGCCCGCGGGTCAGATCCAGCCATCCGCAGGAAGTCCGAACGGCAAACTGGATCGTCTCATCTGTGTCGCGTATCTCCACAGCGCCTTCAGACAGGGCGGGCTGTCTCATATCTGTATTGCTTAAAGAGACTGCGTTCTTCCCGGTGTCAGAAGCCGTTTCGTTTCCACAGCCGGAGACAGTTTCTGTCTCATCGTCGGAGACGGTGTCTTTTTCTGTCAGGAAAACTCCCTGCCCGAAGGCTGTCTCATATCCTTTTTCCGCCCAGGCGCAGTCCCGGCGCAGGCGCATCGAGACTGTCACCGCATACTCAACAGGCAGTGATGTTTTCTCAGCCCCGATCTGCTGTATTTTTTGCAGAATCGCCTGCGGAAGGGTGTACTCCTCTTCTGAGAGCGGAGGAACTGCTGTAATCAGAAGAGTTTCCGCAATCCTCTCTCCCTCCCGGTCCAGGCACACGACGCAGTCATACCGGTCAGTTGAAGTGAACAGATTGTCGTTCCTGATCAAAACACGGTCTCTGCCCACCTGCAGCCGGATGCTCTGGTAATGATAAGCAGTCTCCTGCATCCTGCCGGCATAGGGGCGGCGCATTCCATCTATTATGCCACTGTCTGTTTTGCTGCCCGGGGAATTGTCAGGATCTCCATCAGCCATGTCCTCGCCGATTCTGCTCCTATAGGCCAGGAAGTCCTCGCCATAACGGTTTCTGAGTCGGATGGACGGTTCAATAAACTCAGGGATGAATTCTCCCTGATCCGTGAGTTCACACAATGCCGGGCAGGCACTGCAGTTCACATTGGCTGAGGACTCTGCCGGTATCCGTTCTGCAGTATCGGATTCAGGGAAGTCTCCCGTGACCAGATAGATGCCGAGCTCATCACAGAAGCGGTCGAGAGCAGGCGAATGAGGATGACGGCCGGTGCGCACAGCATTAATATTGATCTTTTTCATCAGGAGAAGGTCCTGATAAACTGTATCCGCCGGCACGGCATGCCCGCTGTCGCAGGAAAACTCCCGGTAATCCACTCCCCGGAAAAAAATCTTCTTTCCGTTGAGATAAATTCTGCCGTCTTTTTTCCCGAAACGGCGGAAGGCCACCTTTTCACGGACGATTTCCAAAAGAACCTGCCCCGTTTCATCGTATGCTTCAGTTTTCTCAGATTCATCTGCCGCTCCGGCTTCTGTTTCTTTGATTTCTTCTTTTATTTCTTTCGTTTCTTCTATTTCTTTCGGCTCTTCGATTTCTTTTTTTTCTTCTGCGTCTTTTATTTCTCCTGCTTCTTCTCTTTTTTCAGAAATCAGACGAAGGATCAGATCGTAGAGTTGGGGGTCTTCCGCACTCCAGAGAGCAGGGGATGCAAGCTCCTCCGAAATGCGTACCTTACAAGATTCTGTACCGTTAACAGCCGCTGATCCCTCCAGAACCTGTTCTTCTCCCTTTTTCAGGGCGTAATAAAGACGCAGGCGCTGCTTCCTGCTTTTTTCCCGGTCTGCATATGGCTTTGAGATCTGAACCTGCGCTTCAATTTTCAGCCTTCCGGTCTCCAGGTTCTCATCCGGTTCCGGAAGGATCCGCAGGTCAAAGAGATGGGCCGCGGGAACTGTATAGAGATACACATCTCGGAAAATACCGGAGAAGCGGTAATGATCACGGCTGTCCTGCCGGCTTGAGGATGTCCGCCCGAAGACACGCACTGCAAGTGTATTTTCTCCCTCTGCCAGAAAAGGAGTCAGGTCAAATTCCGAGGGGGCAAAACAGTCTTCGCTGTACCCCACATAATGTCCGTTGCACCACAGGGCAAAGCCGCCCTCCACCCCCTGAAAAGAGATAATCAGAGGGCTGCCCTCCTCCACGAACCTTTTCATCGAGGAAGAAAGGCAAAAATATTTCACATAGGAAGCAGTGGGGTTAAAATCAAAAAGGTCCTGACCGGGAATGATATTTTCCCGTATGCCCGCATGATCCTGATAAACGGGATCGGGTATAACTCCATATCCTTCCATTTCAATATTCGAAGGAACACGGATATCCGCCCAGAGATGGCAGTCATAGTCCGGTGACTCAAATCCTGCAGCCGCCTCTGCCGGCTTCGCCGCGCAGGAAAATTTCCACGATCCATTGAGTGAAAAGCGAAAAACGGAGCGGCCGGCTGTTCCTGCCGGCTGCCGCGCGCCTCTTGCCAGTTCCGCCTCATCCGCAAAAAACAAATGATTGGAATGGACCGGCAGACAGTTCTCCCGGATGCGGTCCGGATCCGCAATGATCGAGAGATCAAATACTTTCTCTCCCGGCCAATTTCCATCAGACAAGGCCTGACCGGTCTCTGTCCCGGCCCCCGCCTTACTGGTCTCCGCCATATTGGTCTCTGCTTTGATCTCCGCCTGGTTGGTCTCTGCTTTGGTCCAGGCGTGATCCGGGTTCTCCCCGGGCGCAGTCTGCCCCTTCTCTTCCTCGTGCTGCCTGTCTTTGGCCATGCGCCGCTTCCTGTTCTCCTCCGCAGTCCTGGCTGCATTCACCATATACTTGGCATACTTCTGAAGGAAGGACTCGAGTCTGTCTCCGATTCCGTCAAAGCAGATCCCGAGCAGGTCTTCGCCACTGCTCTCTCTGTGCCGCTTGAGCCTGGTGCGGAACCTCTGGATCGTCCGCAGGCTGAGGGGCTGGCCGACAGCATTCGTGATATGGAGCGCTGTCCGCAGACGCAGGTCAAACATGGCGGCTTCCACCAGTTCCTCATCCGACATTCCCCGGATCTCCTGCAGGAGCATAGCCCCGGCCAGCACATTGACGGGAACATTTCTCCTGGACTTGCGCTCGCTGTAGAGCGGCGCGAAAATCTTTTCATCTATATAGGGAAAAATATCCGAAGCAAAGGCGACTGCCCAGGATTTATCCAGTGCATCCTTTTCCTTCCCGGTCAGCGGACCGAGCTCCGTCCCGAATCCAAGCTGTTCATATGTATATGTGGATAATGCCATCTCTGTTCCCTCTCAACGCAGCATGTGAGCATTTGTGACTGTTTTGTTACAGGAGTACAGACCTCCTCGAATTCGAGGCGTTTTTGCGCGATTTTCAGCGCAAAACCCGATTGGAACGGCGTTCGCCCCATTCGCGAAGCGAATTCAGTCAGCATGTGCGAACGCAAGTTATTGCTTTAGATCTATTAATCATATCAAAAATTGCAGTTCCCTTCCATTAAACTTTTACCAGTAAACAGCCGCCGTCCGTGCACCGGCCAGCCCGGCATTGCCGGGGTACGCTCAAAAAGCCCGGAAAAGACTTTTTCCAAAAAAATTTTCATCTTTTTTGTTATCTAAGAATTCTTTAATAATTCTCCTGTATTTTATATACATACAAAACAAAAAACAAAAATCAAAAAACAAAACCACAACAAGGAGGTGTCCTATGAAAAAACTCAACAATGCTGTTTTAGCAAAAGGTATCGCCGCCCTGCTTGCGATTTCCGCTATTGCACCAGGCGCTGTCTATGCCGCCGATACAAAAACCCCCGAGAATGTGATCACCGCGCAGGCCGCTGAGGACGCGGCAATCAAAGATGCCGGTGTCAAGAAGGAGGAAATCACCAACATCCGCACCCATCTCGAAAAAGACGACGGCAGATATGTCTATGATGTGGATTTCTACGTCGGCAACGTCGAATATGATTATGAGATCCTGGCCGAGGACGGCAAAATCCTGGAGAAGGAAAAGGAAGTGAAAAAGCATGTCGCTGGCAGCGGAAACACTGATTCCGAAAAGACCACAGCTCCGGATCAGGCTGCGGACGCTCAGACCGACAACTTCATCGGTGTGGATAAAGCCAGGGAAATCGCTCTGGAGCATGCCGGATTAAAGGCTGATGAAGTCACCAACTGCACCGTCGATCTGGACAAGCATGAAAAAACTCCCGAATATGAGATTGAGTTCTTCTTCGGAGACATGGAATACGAATATGATATCGACGCCGTGACCGGTGAGATTCTCGATTCCTCCGCCGAGATTGACGACTGATCTAGGTCTGTGAGCCATGCTCATAAGTTCACAGCGACTGATCTTGGTCTGTGAGCCATGCTCATAAGTTCAAAACAGGAAAATCTGCCAGAGAAAGACTGCAGTTCCTGTAAAGACATAATAGCCGTCAGGAACAGCAGACATCAACTGCATATCCTGTATTCG
>ODAI014030327.1_pt1 | contig 10188 bp, 8 predicted proteins | sample 1539321 | NCBI WGS metagenome assembly ODAI01 (sample SAMN02144231, study PRJEB22623) | gut metagenome | biome: sheep rumen | host: Ovis aries | place: New Zealand | reverse complement strand
GTGGAAAACATCATAAAACCCTTTTCTTGTATCATCAAGCTTCCATACCTCAGTGCTCTCGATCTCAAAGCTGTCACCGGTAATGCCGCTTATTTCCTGTATCTTATCATCAAAAGTCTTAAACGGCGTAGGGTCGTCGCAATCGTCCTCATCATTCGGATAGCGCTTGGCGTGAAGCTCTGCCTTGATGTGAGAGTCTTTTTTCTGGTTCTGGTGCATAAGCTCCTGAACCATCATTTTCTTGTAGCCGTCATATTCATCGTGCCAGTAATCCGAAACACCGCTCGGTGCAACACCTGAGGGGAGAGTTACCTTAAAGCCGTAATCCCCGACAGTGAAATCCGTATCGTGTTCGGTGCCGCTGACGTCATCGCCCCAGCAGGAGAGCCACTGATAAGAGTCAACAAGCATATAGGTGTCTGACTCTTCGATATCGCACCTTATGATATCGCCGTCAACGCTGAATTCAACAGAGTCATAGCTGAGCCCGTGACCGCTCTTCAAAACCATAAGGTTTTCAAACGGCACATTCCCCAGATCATCTCTGTTAATAACAAAGCTCAGCACGGCATCGCTGCCTTGAAGATCAACAATAACAGGGCAGCCTACCAGTCCCACAACACCTGACGACATCACATCGGCGCCGAGACCGTTTTCAAGGCTGCTATAGCCAGTCGGAGAATAGACCTCCATTATCACCTCGGCAAATTCAGGGGGATCACCCTGACCGAGCGGAAGATTATACAGTATCGGGTAGTCGCCTGTCGTGATATCTTCGCTTGTAACTGTGTCTGTGCTTTCTGCCGAGCTTACAGCCTTTATCGCAGCTTCTTTCTTGTATGAACGTGAGCTGTCGTCAGTATCCGTCTCGGTGCAGGCTGTCAGCAGCATCAGCGCCGCAAGAAAAGTGATCGCTTTTTTCATTATTATCTCCATGTTTCTCTTATGTCAACTCTGCTCATGCTCACTGCGCTTTCCATAGCAATGCGCACGCTCTCTTTCGTATCAACGCACTGCGCAGATAGTGCCTTGACAAGCTTTGCAAGGGCAGCTCCGAAAACTACGTGCAGCCCGCCTGCCTCACAGTATGGGATCGCGAGCTCGCTCATCGGCTGCCACAGCATTTTAAGGTATGAGAACATATCGTCTCCGACAGTGCAATTCCTGACAACACCGAATTTTTCACTTCCGGCCGCTGAGGATACATACTTCATGATCTCATTTATATCGGGCAGTCCAGCGCTTACCCTTGAAACCATACCCCACAGAGACAATCCCTCGCCGATAAGAAGTCTGTCGGTAAGCTCACCAAAATAGTAATGTCTGCCGCTTTTGTCGGAGTAAATATCAAAGACCGCGCTCTCTTCGTTTCCTCCGGAAAGAAGATACTCGCTCCTCACATCAGCCTGACAAGCATAGCCTGCCACGCACCCCATAGCACATAACACAGACTCAGCATAGATCGCTCCGTCAACAGCCATAGCATTTGTCAACCTTTGCACCAGCAGGTCAGCTCCGCGGCTGATATTTTCGCTGTCCATTTATACGTTTATCTCCGCAACATCATCAGATACGCCGTTCTCATCAAGCACAGGCTTTACGCAGTTTGCTATAAACTCCTCCACCTGCTGAGGACACCTTCCGATGAAGTTCTCGGGCTTCATTATCTCGTCCATCTTCTCCTTGGTCATACCAAAGATCGGATCCTCAAGGATAAGCTCGCAAAGATTATTGTCAAGGCCCTCCTGCTTAACTCTTGCTCCGGCCTTCATTGAAAGCTCTCTGATGCGCTCGTGGAGCTCCTGACGATTGCCGCCGTTTTCAACAGCGTCCATCATTATGTTCTCAGTTGCCATAAAGGGCAGCTCTGCCATAACTCTCTTTCTTACGATCTTTTCGTAAACTACAAGGCCGTTGTCGGGGTCTGTAACATTTAGCATTATGTTCAGTATAGCGTCAACACCAAGGAATGCCTCAGGAACAGATATACGCTTGTTTGCGGAGTCATCAAGAGTTCTCTCAAACCACTGTGTACCTGCTGTGAATGCAGGGTTCAGAACGTCACAGATCACATATCTGGCCAGTGAGCAAATACGCTCGTCTCTCATCGGGTTGCGCTTATATGCCATAGCTGATGAGCCTATCTGGTTTTTCTCAAACGGCTCCTCTATCTCCTTGAAGGACTGAAGGATACGGATATCGTTACCAAACTTCATTGCAGACTGAGCTATGCCTGCAAGTGCCTGACAAACCGCAAAATCGACCTTTCTTGAATAGGTCTGGCCGGAAACCGGAACTACTGCTTCAAAACCCATCTCCTCACAGATCAGCCTTTCGAGATCCTTTATCTTATCGGTATCTCCGTGGAAAAGCTCCATAAAGCTTGCCTGTGTACCTGTTGTTCCCTTTGAGCCCAGAAGCTTTAGTCTCTTCATCTGGAAATCCAGGTCTTCAAGATCCATCAGCAGCTCATTGCACCAGAGAGTAGCTCTTTTGCCGACGGTGGTCAGCTGTGCAGGCTGCAAATGCGTATATGCAAGGCAGGGCAGTGATTTATACTTGTCTGCAAAGGCAGCAAGCTGAGCTATTACCTTTACAAGCTTTCTCTTTACCACCTGCATTGCATCTCTCATGATTATAACATCTGTGTTATCACCAACATAGCAGCTGGTGGCACCTAGGTGGATGATACCTGCTGCATTGGGGCAGGCGTCGCCGTATGTAAGCACATGAGCCATAACGTCATGGCGTCTGATCTTCTCATATTCGGCAGCCTTTACATAGTCGATATCATCAATGTGAGCTTCGAGCTCATCTACCTGTTCCTGAGTTATGGGCAGGCCAAGCTTCATCTCAGATCTTGCAAGAGCCACCCAGAGCTTTCTCCATGTGGTGAATTTCTTGTCGGCTGAGAAGATATACTGCATCTCCTTGCTCGCATAACGGGTGCAAAACGGGCTTTCATAGCTGTTTGTCATAACTATCTGTCCTTTCAATGTCAGAATAAATAAAAGTACAAAGTTATTATACCACAAACTCTTATGATTTGCAACCAAAAACGCAAAAAAAATCCCCCGCCCGAAGGCAGGGGATAAATGATATCACTGAATATCCTTGTCGTCAAAAACGTCTCCGCACTGTGGGCAGAACTTAGGCGGGTTCTTAGGATCATCCGGTACCCAGCCGCACTTGTCGCACTTGTAGAGAGGTGCGTCTGCAGGCTTAGGCTGACCGCAGTTCTGGCAGAACTTGCCCTGATTAACAGTACCGCAAGCGCAGGTCCAGCCGTTTGCTGCAGGAGCAGGAGCGGGAGCAGGCTGAGGCTGTCCGCAATTCTGGCAGAACTTGCCTGTGTTCTGTGTTCCGCAAGAGCAGGTCCATGCGTTGGGATCGGGAGCCGGCTGCTGAGGCTGCTGGAAAGCACCGCCCATGCCGCCCTGAGGCTGAACAGGCTGATTGCCGTTCGGGTTGTAGCCGGGAGCACCGCCGCCGTTGCCATACATACCAGCGTTCATCTGAGCGTTCTGGTTGAAGGAGTTGCCTGCAAAGCCCATACCCATAAAGCCTGTGAATGCGCCTGCAGAGTTGCCTGCTGCTGCCTCACGAGCTCTGTTAACGGACATAGCATCCATAGCGCCGAGTCTTCCGTAACGGTTTGCAGCGTCTGCCTCCTGGAACTGAGCGATCTTCTTCTTGCTCTCCTCATCAACGTTGAGCTCTACGGACAGGCTCTTGAGCTGTACGCCCTTGTCAGTCCACTTGTCGGTGAGCTTCTGGTTCATGATGTCAGCAAGATCATCAGCATATGCGATTATCTGATCGTAAGGGATCTGCTTCTTAGAGAGCTCAGAGATACAGATACCGAACTTAGGCTTCATATCTGTTTTGAGCTGGCTCATAAATGTTGCGCCGTCGCCTGAATCAGCAACGAACGGCTGACTGATGTCGTGGATATTATTCTCATAGAATGCAACAGGGTCAACCACTCTGAGCTCGAACTCACCGTGTCCCTGAGCGTTCAGAGAGAGGTTCATCTCACCGTCACGGAAGGGCACGTTGCCAAAGCCGATCTTGTTGCCGACCATAGGTCTGAGGTTTATGTATACAAGACGCATGGTGTGCTTTGCCATACCGCCTGCAACAAAACGTCCGCCGATATCCTTCAGTGAAGGTATAAAGTCTTTGAGTCCGCCTCCGAGAAGGGAAGGTGCAGTAGTAGAGTCATATCTGTACTGACCTGCTATCTCATTGTCGGTAGCTACTACGAGGTCATGCACCTTGCCGTCCTCAACGAGCAGAGCTGCCTGGTTGATTGCAACATCGAATACCGAGCCGTTAGAGATATAAGACTCTGTACCCTTCTGGTTGCTTCCTCCTCTTACATTGCTTACCTTTGTACCCGCGATACAAAATGTACGCTGATCCATACCGTCGCAGCGGAAGTATTCCTGCCATTCATCGGCAAGCTTTCCGCCAACAGCACCGATAGCTGCTTTAATTAATCCCATGGTGATTCTTCCTTTCCTGATTATTATATAGACGATCTGAACGATCGGTTCTATCTTGATCTCTTGATCTTATTGACCTTCCAGGTCCTCTCGATCGATATTTCTTTGTTTGCAAGCTCTCCGCCGCAGTACTCACACACCTTGTTCCTGCCGATAGCCGTCATAGGCGCACCGCAGTATGGGCATCTGAGACTTGCAAGCTCGCCGTCACCCTCGTCTGTCAGGTGATAAACGTACTTAGCTTCGTAAACGTGCTGCTGGAGAGACTTTTTCTCCGGCTGGTATTCAAGCGCCGCCTGATAGGTGATGACTGCCTCAGTGTCATATTTCCTATAGTCGCTCATAGCTACCTTATGTATCCTGAGCTTTTCATACTTGACAGAATTTATATCGATAAGGCTCTCGACCTCAAGCACAAAGGCTTCAGTGCAGTAAGCCCTGAGTCTGTCGGCACCGGTTCGTTCGTTCAGCACCGCAAAGTATGTGGAAATAGCGCTTCTTACAATCTCGCTCGCATAATTCGGGTCAAACCCGGGGAAATCTCTCTGTACTCTTTGCCTCATAAGCCCCTCAGCGCCTGAGATGCTCATAGGCACTGTAGCAGCCTCATCGGTAGCTTTTTTTATCTGATCCACCAGCTCTCCCGCCTTTTTCACTCCGACAGAGACCTTGTAGATCACAAACCCTGCAGTGACCGCTATGATAACACCGACAGTGATCTGTATTATAAGTGCAGATGTCATTTATCAACAACGCTCCGTTCTTACATAAATCCGCCGAAAAGATAGCCGAGGATCCCTCCGCCCAGAGCACCGATAAGCGAGTAGATAGTCAGCTTTATCTTGTCAATAGGCAGATTTCCGATGAATTTACCGGTCTGGCCATTCATCGCAAAGAAGTATTTCTTGTCCTCGTAGGTCGTATAGAACAGCCAAGTCGGGAACATAGCGTAATCAACATTTGTTATCTTGGTGTTCTTGTTGTAGACCTGAACATTGACGTGGTCATACTTACAGGTCCTCACCAGCTGATCCTTAGTGGTATTCTCTATCCTGAGCTGAGCCCTGGGATAGCACTTTTCCTTATCCTCATCATACCTCTCAGCAAGATATCCCGAAAGATATCCTGCATTGAAGGGCTTGAGATCCTTGAAATCAAACGGCTCTATAGAATCCATAGCGTCATTTTCTGTCTTTGAAGAGCCGTCAACAGGCACCTTGTCAAACTCAAGTATACCGTCTCTCAGTACGTCATAGTACTTTTTCTCGGTGTATTCATAGTTACCCTGTCTCCAGGACTTTTCATCTATACACTCGCACCTGATGTTTCCGTGGCAGCTGCCCGAATAAAGCCAGAACGGTATATAAACGCCCTGCAGCTTGTCAACGACTGAATTTACATCAAACTTTTTCGGAGTAAGCGGCTTTTTAGCAAAATCAGCGAACGACTTCATGCACTTTTCCTTAGGTACCTTGAAAGGAATGATATACTTAGGTGCAAAGTCGTTTATGATCTGCTCGCCCATAACAACGGAATTGCCGCAGTAAACGCAAACAGTCGCCGCAGTTGAACGGTCGGTTATTATCTCTGAGCCGCAGTGCGAACAGGTATACTTGACAAGGTTGTTGCCCACAGTTCCGTCATTTGATTGTGTATATTCGCCCTCTTCGAGCTCTTCGTGCTTCTGAACGTTCTCTTCTGTAAGAGCATCAGCCTTCTGGTTCTCCATAGCGGCAGTAAGCTCTTCGAGAGAAAATTTGTCATCACAGTATTCACAGTGGAAGCAGTTCTCAGACGCTGTCCAGAAGATCTCAGCACCGCAGGTAGGGCACTTATATGAAATATTAGCCATAGTTTCAGCCCTCCTCAGTCATTAGAGATCTTTCTCTTGTCAGTGGTAGTCTTGACATAGTTGTCATACTGCCTCTTCATATCAAGATCGGAATTTATGTATTTATCGGCCTTTGTAGCCTTATGCTTTGTTCTGCTCATGCTCACAAGCACAGAACCCGTAATTATCCCCACCAGCGGAGCGCCTATTACAGCGCCCACAACGGCATTAGAATCATCTGCATACGCAACCGTCGGAGTAAGCACGGTGCTCATGCTAATAACTGCAAAGCCCAGTGTTCTCAAAAATTTTTTAACCATAGGTATCAGCTTCCCGGATTATGGAAAGCCCCTCCTTTCAATATGAAGTAGATCTTATGATCCGACAAATTATTTATTCATACATATGTAGAATAACATAATTTCATTGATATGTCAAGAATTTTTATTAATTTGTAACATAAACGTCATACTTTGCCGGCGTCGGTCAACGCCTTTGAGCAAAGGTATAGTGAGCCGCAGATCAGTGTCAGTGAATCGGGCATCTGTTCCATAAGCTTACGAGCCTTTTCAAGCGCAGGCAGATCGCAGGCTTCAGCGTCACCGCCGAGCTCTTTTATTATCTCAGCGAGTGAAGCAGCATTTTCTGCTCTGTCATCAAAGCCGTCACAGGTGTAGAATATGTCAACAACGCCTGTCAGCTCCTTTACTGCCGAGCGCATATTTTTATCACGGCACATACCTATCACCGCATTGACAGGCCTTATCCCGGCAGCCTTTACAGTTTTCGCAAGAGCTCTCATTGAGTCTTCGTTGTGGGCACCGTCAATTATAAACAGCGGCTTTTCACTGAGCACCTGGACCCTGGCAGGCACACAGGCTTTTGCAAGGCCGTTTTTAACGTTCTCTGTGCCTATCCCCGGCTTTCTTCCTATAGCCGCCATGCACTCGATCACCGACAGAGCGTTTCTTACCATATGCTCGCCCTGCATAGCTATGTGGTACTGCTCATTATTATAGATGATATCACTTCCGAAAAGAGAGCTGTTTAAAACTTCAAGTTTGCCATTCGGGATTATCAGCGGTGAGTTTTCTTTATCAGCTTTTTCCCTGAAAACCCTTATGACCTCAGCAGCAGCGCCGGCGCTGAGTATGCACGGCCTGCCTTTTTTGATTATTCCGGCCTTCTGGCAGGCTATCTCTGTTAGCGTTTCGCCCAGAATCTGCGTATGATCGAAGGATACTGAGCCGATAACACAGGCGAGAGGATTCTCTATGATATTTGTGCAGTCAAGCAGGCCTCCGAGACCGGCTTCAAGAATAACAATATCGCATTGCTTCTCCTTGAAATACAGAAAGGCCACAGCCATAGTTATCTCAAACTGAGATAGCTCATCTTTGCAGGGGAGAGAGCTGATCGCAGCTTTTACGTGCTCTGCCAGCCTGTCAAGCTCATCGTCCGGTATCTCCTCGCCGTTAATTTTAATCCTGTCATTGTATCTGAAAATATAAGGCGATGTAAAAAGGCCGGTTCTGAGGCCTGCATCTATGCAGATCTCACTGAGCATCTGCGAGATTGAGCCCTTGCCGTTAGTTCCTGCTATGTGAATGAATCTTAGTGCGTTCTGAGGGTCACCGAGGGCTGACATCAGAGCCCTTGCTCTTGAAAGATCCTTTACAGCCTTTCCCGAATGAGAGAAGGAGTTTATATAGCTAAGCCCTGAGTTCATATTCTCACCGCCTTACAGTTCTTTTATAAGCTCTTCAAGCTCTTTAGCCGCGTCCGGGCTGATACCTGCGCATTTTGCAAGCTCCTCAGCGGAGGCCTGTTTGAGGTTATCCTTTGTCTTGAATTCTGTTATCAGCTTCTGAGCCTTTTTCTCGCCGATGCCTCTGATCTTTGTCAGCTGCAAGCCGAAGGAGGTTTTCTTGTGCTTTTTAGCCTGATAGGTTATAGCATATCTGTGCACCTCGTCCTGTATCGAGGTCACGAGGTTGAAGGCTGACCTTGCCTTTGTCAGAGATATCTCTCCGCCGCCTGTCGCAACGGCTCTTGTCCGGTGCTTTGAATCCTTCACAAGGCCGAAAAGAGGACAGTTTATGCCCATTCTTTCAAGCACCGGTGCTACAGCGTTGACATGGCCGTTTCCGCCGTCGAGCAGGATAAGATCGGGCAGGGTGGAGAAGCCTTCATCAGTCTTTTCAAAGTAGTTTCTGAACCGTCGCTCGAGAACCTCAGCCATGCAGGCATAGTCGTTCTGCTCTTCGACTGTTTTAATTGAAAACCTCTTATAATTCTTTTTGCAGGGTCTGCCGTTTTCAAAAACGACCATACCGGCTACCATATCGGCAGACGCCAGATTTGATATGTCATAGCACTCGATATACTTCGGTGTTTTCGGCAGCCCCAGTGCTTTAGCAAGCTCTTCAAGAGCGATTATCTCGCGGCTGGTCCTTCCTACCTTTATAGACAGATACTCGGCGGCATTGCTTTTTGCTAGAGCAGTCAGCTTCAGCAGCTGTCCTCTCTGCGGAACGGCAAGCCTGACTGTATGAGATGACTTGTCCGACAGGTATTTTGCTACAAGATCTCTCTCCGAGAAATCAGTCTCCAGCAGTATATCGTGGGGGATATCGTCCTTTGAAGAATAATACTGGATAAGAAAATCAGAATACATTTTATCCTGATCGTCAGTATCCCCGAGGAAGAATGACGCTTTATCAAAAAGGCGGCCGCCGCGGTACATGATTATGCTGGCGCAGGCGTTTTCGCCGTTTTGTGCAATTGCGGCGATGTCACAGTTCTTGATGTGTTCATCGATTATCTTCTGGCTTTCAGAAGCTTTTGTTATCGCGGCTATCCTGTCGCGCAGTCTGGCTGCAAGCTCAAAGTTCATAGCCTCAGCCGCTTTATACATCTCCTCTGTCATTCTCTCTACAGACTGCTCAGAGCCGTTTTTGATGTAATCTATCGCCTGAGATACTATCTCGTTATACTCTTTGTCTGATATCTTACCGATGCACACGCCCATACACTGCTTTATATGATAGTTCAGGCAAGGACGCTGCTTTCTGATATCCTGCGGAAATTTTCTTGTGCAGGTAGGCAACATGAACACTCTGTTTGCTTCCTCAACTGCCTGCTTTACAGCGTAAGAACTTGTGTAGGGGCCGATGTAGCGCGCGCCGTCGTCATACTTCTGCAAAACTGCCTGCAAGCGCGGATAGGGCTCGTTTGTCACACGAATATAGCTGTAGCCCTTATCGTCCTTCAGAAGGATATTATATTTGGGCGTGTACTGCTTTATAAGTGAGCATTCAAGCACAAGCGCCTCAAATTCAGAATCTGTAACTATAAAGTCATAGTCATACACGTTTGAGACCATTTTCCATACCTTCGGCAGATGATCCTGCCATGGGCGAAAATATGATGAGACCCTGTTTTTAAGGTTCTTTGCCTTGCCGATGTATATTATTTTTAGGTCCTTGTTTTTCATTATATAGCAGCCCGGCTTTGTTGTCAGCCGTGAGGTCTTGTCACGAAGATAAGGCAGCCTTTCATTTTCTTTTTCAGTGATTATCATTTTTTGTTCTCCTTGGTGAGGTTGCTATTGACAGCACGGATAAAAAGTGATATACTTTATTACATAAAAGTACAAAAGTGAAGTAAAGGTGATAGATCATATGAAAATCGGTATAGTCGGCCTCGGTCTTATCGGAGGCTCAATTGCTAAGAGCATAAAAAAGAATACATCTCATTTGTGCTTAGGATACGATATAGACAAGGCAGCTACCGCCGGAGCGCTTGCTCAGGAGGCTATAGATGATGAGCTGACGTCTGAGAACATTG
>ODAI012572348.1_pt1 | contig 10188 bp, 9 predicted proteins | sample 1539321 | NCBI WGS metagenome assembly ODAI01 (sample SAMN02144231, study PRJEB22623) | gut metagenome | biome: sheep rumen | host: Ovis aries | place: New Zealand | reverse complement strand
ATGCACCGCAAGAATTACTTGACGATCCCGAAATCAGCAAGGCCATCTCCATCGTAGAACGTGGTGCCTATTCCGATGAACAGCTCGCCACTTACGACAAGTACAGGGACATGGCCGCCACTGAGAAAGCGCTGATGGACGGCTCTTTCAACAAGGGGCGTGAGGAAGGAGAGGCAATCGGCTTGGAGAAAGGCGAGGCTATTGGCTTGGAGAAAGGCGAGGCTATTGGCTTGGTAAAAGGTCGTGCAGAAGGCGAGGCAATTGGCATGGAAAAGGGCGAAGCTATTGGCTTGGAGAAAGGTAAAGAAGCGGGTAAATTAGAAGAAAAAAAAGACAACGCCCGCAAAATGAAAGAATGCGGTGTTGATATCCACATTATCTCCACCGTTACAGGGCTTTCTGCCGATGAAATTGAAAAACTCTGATAAACATTATACTAAAGAAAACAGCTGGCGGTTAGCCAGCTGTTTTTTATTGCAATAAGTAACCTATATTTGAATCATCGGAGCAAATCCCAAACAATATCTTCTCGGCTAAGCAGTGCTTGACAATCTCATCACGCATCTTTAGATGTCGTAGTCTTTTCTGTTCATGTCTTAAAAACGTTTAATAAGGTGTTTTTAGTTCATGACACAGTTTAGTTTATAGTCTCCAGTTCTGCCTATTCTTTTTAGTAGTGCACTGCTAAGCGCAGCATTCCAACGCTGGTAATGCTTTAATCTATGAATTCTTCTATAATTTCAAATTTAGAAGTTTTTAATGTTTCAAGATGAGGATTTATGTATTTTCTCTCTAGTACGCTATTTTCGTTTAACTGATAAATTTCAGTTCTTAGGAATACTCTTTCACCAATATCCACAATACTAATTATTTGTATACTTGAACCTATTATACAATAATCTGTTACTGGAGCATGTCCTTTTATTTCAAACAGTTTCAACATTTTGGGGTATTGTCTATTACTCTCATAAATACACAGAAAACCTGTTTGTTCGTAACCATCATTAACTTCCATTATCCCACAACCTAACTCCTTTGATGGTGTTTTCCCATACCAACAATACTGAAGAGGAAGATAGTTGTTATATTCGCAATTTTGAACTTGTAATATATACTCTTTTACATACTGGGGAGTCAGTTGTATCGACTTAGTATTTTTCAGCTCTTTGATGTTTTTCGGAAGCCCATATAAAAAAGTATTTTCTGTTGGATAATTACCATCTTTCAACTCAAACGTTTCCGTTTTTAAGAAACCTGAATTATTATCTTTTACAATCTGAGTCACTCTGACACTTTGATTGTCTAAACAGAACAATTTGAACAAACATTGAGCATCGAAATGAACTATTTCATAATAAGAAAACTCCTTGGTCGAATGTTTATATTTACACAAATATCCATGTACAACATCCTCTTTTTTTGCCTCTATTATAAATACAATTAAATCATTCGATTTTATCTTCCCCAAAGTATAATAATCTACACTAGCATCATATAATTGTTTGAAATTGTCTACAATTAAATGATTTGAAAGTTTTTGTCTATCCTTTTGTTCGTATTCTATAATATTACAAGGCAATGAACTATTTATTATAGAATCTAGAAACACCTGAGCCTTCACACAATCTGCAACCGCAATCATGTATACGATTACAACTATTATACTTTTCATTTTTGTTATTTATTTCTTCGTATTTCCGATAATATATATATTAATGGCTCTCTTCACTGGACAAGTACATTCGTGTTGTCATAAAAGACTCTTTCTCCACTCTTCAGCGTTCCAAAGTATAATCTATTAGATTTAGTATCTGTCCCTAAAAATGTAAACTTTGTTGCATTATCATAATATGAAAAATAATTCATGAAACGTCCATTTTTATATTCGAATCCCATACCAATCAGCAAAGCTAGAGCCTCGGTGCAAATACCCTTGTTCCAATAGGGCTTCCCCACCCAATACCCTACCGTCGGCTCGTCGGGGCGGGCTGGCAGTTTACATTCGCAAGACGAGCCATAGCCCATAGCTCCTATCGCCTCGCTGGTCTCTTTCAGCACTATCGTCCAAGTGGTGTCATTGTTAAAAACGGTTCGGATAATCTCAAGGCTCTCGGCCTCTGACTGGTGCGGTGGCCATCCTGCCCGTGGCCCTACTTCCGGGTCGGACGCATACTTATATAATGCTGCGGCATCGCTATCGCGCCAAGGCCGCAAAAAAATTCTTGATGTTTCCATTTACGTTCGTTTTCTGGACTAAGATACAAAAAAAGCCACTAGGAGTAAACCCAGTGGCCTTTTACAAGTATTCAATAAGCTTATTTCGCCGTCACCGCCCGGACACGTCCGAAAGACGACAAAGTAAAGTATTCTAAATACAAGCCATCTCTAATGAACGTATAGGTCTTCAGACCCTCTCTGTCAGAAGTCGGATAATCACCTTCCAGTTCCAGGAAAGAAGGCTCCGGTCCACAATCCAGCTGAATCTGCCATGCAGGTAAGAAGATAGTCCTTCCTTCATAGCCTGGCACCTTACTGGTAAACAGGTATCCCTCTTCACGCACTAGTTCTCCCTCTTCATTGAAGACACTGGTCACTTTATCGACATAACAATTATCGAGCAGCTCTTGGAACTCTTCTTTTGATGGCAGACGCCAATCCGCCCCCCAGATTTTAGTCACCACATCAGCGTTATGAGACCAATTATAGAGCGAATCGCTCGAAAGATTCAGAACGCTTTGGCTCAAATTTTCAGAAGCCCAGTTGACAGAAAGGCCAAGGTCAACAAAACGGTGGTCTCCTTTTTGCTCGCTATAGTCACGGATAAAGGCACGGTCGAACGTGATATCAACATCGGCATGCAGGTCGGTCAATTTCAACCCATGCTTGATATGATATCCGTCCTTCCATCTGTACGACCTATTTTCCAACCAATCGGTTGGCACATCCTCACCCTCGCGTACATAAATAGAATCGTATGCGGTAGCAGGAGGCAAAATGTACTTCAAATGGGCATCACCATACATCTTATCGAAATCTCCGTAAACAGGCATAGAGTCAGGGCAAATAACACGTACTTTATAATAGGTATGGAGCGAGTCGACAACAAAAACCGGATACACCGTAAGATGTCTGTCGACAGCCGTTAAATCCTCCGACCAACCATTGAAGAGCAAATTTTCCTGTGGTTTCTGAATTTTATCGACCAAGTCGCCGATTCCCCTAGCTGTCTTTCCTTCGGGCACATCCTCCACTTTCAAGATGCTGATTTTGTCGGTATTCAGATAGACTACCTTGTAAGAGTCAGAATTGTTGGCGCCAGCCGATTTCAATCCGAACTTTTCGACAGCACGTTTGCGGATGACAGGACGGATTTGAGCGACCATATTCCTTGAGAACAAAGAGCTCATTTCCTTTGGTTTTTGATCTTTTTGATAATCATCATCATACTGATGGGTTGGAAAACAGATACCCCAGATATTATCTTGATAATCTTTGCCTAAAACAGTTTCCCTTGTGCTGGTCCAATACACGCTTTGCTCTAACGGGCCTTTGTAGTTTACGCTACTGAAATGAACAGGGAAGAAGATAGACTTGTCTTCGAAGCCTGCGACAGTACTGGTAAGCACATAGCCGCTTTTCCCAAGGTAGTTTTCAACAAACTTGAACGTACAATTCTCAATCAGTTCGTCCCAAGCCTCTTTGGACGGAGTCGACCACATTGGACCCCATTTCACATAAGCGGCATCGTCACTCGGTAACAAGTCCATCAACCCATCCTGCCGGTTGTATCTGCTACTGAATATATCGTAAACGCAGCCTCCTCCATAATAAGAGTACTTATTCAACCGATCAAGGTAAAATCCCTTTCCACTTAATACGTTGAAAGAATCGGGCACACCAGATCCTCTAAAGGGGTCCTCAAAACGGAAAGAAAAATCGGTAACAGGATCGGTTTCGGCCCATGCGTAATGACCGCCAAGCGAAGAATCGGTAGCTCCGATGTTATTTGTAGCCCAAAGGTAGGAAAGTCCCAAATCGACGTACTCGTGTCCGTTGGCTGTATGAATCTCGTCGTTCAAGAACACAACCGAGTCGGCGACAGCCGGCAACGTGTCGGCCTGACTGGCGTATTCCACAACAATCTTTCTGCTTGACGCACTTCCCTGGTAAGAGACCTTGTCGACATCGCTGATGTTAAAACGCTGGGTCGAGCCATCGGGATAATACATTTTCATAACCATGGCCGACGACAAAGCGGCCGTAAAGGCAGTTGCTGTCAGTAATAATATTTTCTTCATAAGCCTACTTCTTCACTAGTTTAACAATCTGTTTGGCTGTCTTCAAAATGTACACTCCCTTTGTTTGAGGCAGTGAGAACTCGGCAAAGCCACCGGCCGAAGCGTTTTTCTGGCTTAATACGGCACCCGATGCCGAATAAAGCAACAACGGAGTGTCAGAAGCCAAACCCTCGACCCTCACATGCTGGTTGTCGAGATAGACGACACGAAGTTCACCACCTTTAAGTGTAGGGACAGACGTGAGGTCCGACTCTGTAAAATTGAAAAAGTCGACATCCGATAAAAGGAAAGAGGCATTCGCATCTCCCTCTACCTTCAGACTGTCGGCAGTGTGTGTGATTTTTGGAACAGCAGACAACAGAAACGAACTCTTTGTTCCATCGTTCTTTTGAATAGTGACGTAAGCGTTACCCGCCACCACCGGAACACCCCCCGCTATCGCCAGGGATATGGCCGCTAAACATTTTTTCAAACTCATACCCAGTTAGATCACATTAAAATTTTTCTTCACAATAATAAGCAAAAGCCAACACATAGCCAGAGCTCTTTACATTTACAAATGTACAGATAATTTTCATTAACACATTTTTCAATTCAAGAATATTTACCTGTCAAACGCAACTTTCCTTATTCAGTTGTTAGGGGGGAAAGCAATCATAAACTTCTATAGGCAAGCAATATGCCGAACAGGCCACACCGCAGAACGCCAACAAACGGCAGGCTCTGTTTTTAGAAGAAAATGCCCTTGTTCCAGAACGGTTTAGCCACCCAGAACCCGACCATCGGTTCATTCGACCGCGATGGCTGTTTACAGTTGCACGAAGGGCCATAGCCTATACGCCTGCCTCTTTCAGCTCGATAGCCCAGGTAGAATCGTTATGGAATATAGAGCGGATAATTTACAGACTTTCGGCTTCAGACTGGTGAGGCGGCCATCCGGCACGGGGTCCAACCTCCAGGTCGGACGCATATTTAAACATGACCGCAACAAGATTCATTGGTTCATCATTTTTCTATTTTTGATGTGTTTTTTGTTCCTTTATTTTTAGCACATAATTTAGTCTTGCAATGAGGACAAAAGCACTTGCAGTTGTCTCCATTCTCAACAGAAGGATCCATAATATTGACTAACCTTCCTTCATTATTTAAAGCATATATCAAATACGGGAGTTCTCTCATTTATAAAACTTATAAATCACACAGGACATGGTAAATATTTATGGTAAAGCGGATTGACCTCACATGGAATAACACATCGTCAAAATCCTATAAAAGTTGATGTTTACTTCATAGGACCAAGTTTTTTGAGATGTTTTGCCACAAAAACCTCTTTTGTTTTCGACCAATAAGAAATAACATCAGGCACACGATTAGCAGGAGATATTTTCGAAGTCCTTTCACGGTGAGACATTTCTAAATCAAACCATTCATTCACAATAATCACATCATCATTCGGAGACTTTAAATTTGTTTTGTTTGCCGTGTATGCATCGTCGACTTCAATTTGCATCATCTCTGATGTTAACATCTTTTCGCACAAGTTCACATCATCCTTTGTTGGATTTTTTATATTACCAAAAGAACCGACCCATATTCTTAAGGAATCTGATCTTTCCTGCAGTTCCCTTATGTGATGATTAGAATTAGAAAGACGATCCTCTACATTCTGTTTAAAGGTTTGTCCACAATAATACGTATATTTCTGATGCCACTTTTTCTTTCCTTGCAACAAATACAAATAACATTCTTCGTTTTCTTCTTGCCGCCACTTTTTCAATTCATCAACAGAGGGGAAAGGGCCAAACCACTGTAAATAATATACGTTTACCATATAACTACTTTTATTCCTTATTTCGACAATATGGGTATTTCAAGCCCAAGACCTTCCAATCTTTCGCATAATACCTATAAGCAGCAGGCAAAAACTCGTCAAACTTGTTGACAAGCGAATCCTTACTCAATTCTGCTCCATTTTTGTAGCCAGAAAGAATATAGTCCACTTTGTTTTCGGATGTTTTGTTATTTAATAGGTTGTAGCGGTTAACCGCATTCCCTACCATCTGAGGTTTTTCTCTTAACTCCAATTCACTGATTTTAATCAGTTTCGGGAATTCACAAGTGAGTCCATCGGCAGAATGCAGCCGGAAAAGTTCGGAACAAGCCCATGGACCTTCAAGGTTCTTTCCCGTGTGCACATTCTTCAAACCACGAATTAAGATGCCTCCAAAGTAGCATTTATCGTCAAGAACTGGTTTGCAGACCACTTTCTTCTGCGAATTTTCGACTTCAACCATCTCTATATGACTCTCGAACGTCAAATCAATGCCTCCGAAGTTATTGATGTACCATTGCATGGCAGGACAACGACGGGGATGGGTAATAATATCTTGATGATTCTTGGCATAAAAATAGAACTCGATTTCGGTAAAGAAATAGCAGTCTTGGCCTTTTACTATTGCGTAGTCCTCTATAAGTAACTTGGCTATTTCATCGAACTGCGCTTTATAATTTCCGACCTCTCCAGGTTTATAGTTTTCAAACGCCTCTGGTTCAATCGACAGCAGTTTTTTTAGTTTATCCATGAATTCGACCTCAATTTTCGTTTTATACAAATATATAATTTAATATCGGACGACATGCATTTCGACTTTACAAAAAAAAGCCACCGGGGAAGTCCCTCCCCAGCGGCTTTCCATCGTTATAACAAATATAATTACTTTGCAGTTACGGCACGGAGGAAGCTCCAGCCCCTAATATCGTAATAATCGAGAATTGACACACCTTCACCGTCAAACAAATAAAAGCTCTCGCCATCTTCCCCTTTTGAAGAGGTCAGATAAACACCACTCAGTTCAAGGCGTTCTGGAGCCGGTCCACAGTTGACAATCATCTCCCTTGCTGGAAGGAAGATAGACCGGCCTTCATAGCCAGGCACCTTGCTGGTAAACAGATATCCGGCCACACCAACAGAGTAGTCAATCACACCATCTTCGTTGAAGACACCATTTACCCTATCAATATAACAGTTATCTATCAATTCTTGGAACTCTTCCTTTGTTGGCAGGCGCCAATCGTCCCCCCACTGTTTTGTAGCTATATCGTCGGTCCACAGACATTTCTTCAAGGAGTCTTTCGAAACATTCACATCATCCGACAGATTACCGGAAGCCCAGTTGACAGAGAGGCCGAGGTCTACATAACGGCGATCGCCTTTTGGCTCACTATAGTCCTTGAAAACCACACGGTCGAGTGTGATGTCGAGATTGGCGTGCAGGTTGGTAAGTTTCAAATCATGCTTGACGTTATACCCTTTAGCCCATCTGTACCTTACTTTTTCCAACCAATCGGAAGGAACATCTTCTCCCTCACGCACATAAACAGAGTCGTAAGGGCTGCCAGGTAAAAGCGTACGGTTCTCTTTTCCCGTCTGGTCATACCATATCATTGTATCAGGACACAGGATACGCACTTTATAGTAAGTGTTAGCCGTATCTACTACAAAGACTGGATAAACAGAGAGGCTTCTTTCTACAGACGACAAATCGGCAGACCAACGGTTGAAGACCAAATTCTCCTGCGGTTTTACTATTTTCTGCATAAAATCGCCCTTTCCTATAGCAGCCTTACCTTCGGCAACCTCTTCCACTTCCATGATGCTGCTTTTATCGGAATTCAAGTAAACAACCTGGTATTTTTGTACGCTGCCCGCCGACTTCAAACCGTATTTATCGGCCATACGCTTATGAATGACCGGGCGGACGTGGGCTGCCATATTTTTGGAGAATAACGACCACATTGTATTAGGAAGGCTGCTACCGAAAAACTTGGAATCGGGAGTCGGGAAACAGACTCCATAGGAATAAATTCCATAATAATCGGCAGACGGTTCGAGCGTATTAGTCCAATATATACTGTGTTCATACGGATGGTACTCACCACTATTGTCTTGGACCATACCTAATTCAACAGGGAAAAACACTGATTGTCCTTCAAAGCCAGGCACTTTACTCGTAACAAGGTAACCACTCTGTCCCTGATAGTCTTCGTAGTACTTGAATGTACAGTTGTCTAGCAACTCCTGCCATGCGTCAGCGGACGGAGTCGACCACATAGGTCCCCATTTTACAAAAGCGGCATCGTCTTCAGCCAACAGGCTTTTCAGCAGGCCACCATTGGTGTACCTGATATCGAAATCCGAAAAGACGCAGCCAATGCTTCTTTCCGTATATTTATGTCTATGTTGAATAACAAATCCCTTTCCGCTTTGTTCATTTAACTTGTTACCGTCGAAAGAGCTTTTCCATCTATACTCCAAATCGTCAGAAGGTTCAATTTCAGCCCATGCGAATTTTCCACCGAGAGTATAATCGGAAGCACCGACATTGTTGGTAGCCCAATAATAGGAAAGGCCCAAATCGACGTATTCGTGCCCGTTGGCCGTATGAATCTCGTCGTTCGTGAACACAACCGAGTCGGCAACAACCGGCAGAGTGTCGGTATGGCTGGCGTATTCCACAACCATCTTTCTGCCTGACGCATTCCCCTCATAAGAGACCTTGTTCACATCGTCGATGTTGAACCTCTGCGTTGTACCATCGGGATAATACATTTTCATAATCATAGCCGACGACAAAACTGTCGCAAAAGCACCGGCTGTCAGTAGTAATAGTTTCTTCATAAGCTTACTTCTTCACTAGTTTAACAATCTGTTTGTCTGTCTTCAAGATGTACACGCCCTTTGCCTGTGGCAGCGAGAACTCGGCAAAGCCATCGGCAGAAGCCTGCTTCTGGCTCAACACCGCACCCGACACCGAACAAAGCGACAGTTGTGAGCCTGCAACCAGTCCCTCGACCCTCACGTGCTGGTTGTCGAGATAGACAACGCGAAGTTCATCGCCTTTAAGTGTAGGAACAGATGTGAGGTCAGACTCTGTAAATTTGAAAAAGTCGACATCCGACAAAAGGAAAGAGGCACTTGCATCTCCCTCTACCTTCAAGCTATCGGCAGTGTGTGTGATTTTCGGAACAGCAGATAACAGAAACGAACTCTTTGTTCCATCGTTCTTTTGAATAGTGACGTAAGTATTACCCGCCACTACAGGAACACTCCCCGCTATCGCCAGGGATATGCCCGCCAAACATTTTTTAAAATTCATAACCAGTTAGATTACATTAAAATTTTTCTTCATAATAAGCAAAGCCAAAACAAAGCTATAACCCTATTACATTCGCAAATATAAAAAATAGGAGAACAAAAAACAGGAAAAGGCAGAAAAAATTACACATCAACAAATTTTCTCGGGCAACAAAACTAACCGACGAGATTTCCATTACACAAAGAAAGGTCCGCGAATAAAGCAACAACAGCAGTAAGCGAAACACCACTTACCGCTGTTGTTTTATTTTACATTTTATGTATTTTACTTAAAGCAGATTTCTCACTTTTTCGACCACCACCTCAGGAGGTATACTATTCATACAGGGATAGTCGCCCTTTTTACACGGTTTGTTACCATAAATGGAGCAAGGACGGCAATCCATATCAATCTGCACAGCGTTCGCCAAGTTCTGTCCGAAACCATTAAAACCCGCATACGGATGAGTAGCCCCCCACACGCACACAACCGGCGTACCGACCAACGATGCCAGATGCATATTGGCAGAGTCCATACTCACAACCGCCTCACACGCGTTCAACAGATGCAACTCGGTGGTCAGCGGATATTTGCCCGCCAGCGAAACCGTAGACGGGATAGCTTTCTCCCAACCTTCGAGAATGGCTTTTTCCTTCGGTCCACCGCCAAACAGCAGCACCTCGACACCAGGCTGTGCAGCCAACTGGCGGACGACCTGCTCCATCTTCTCAACCGGATAAATCTTACCCTGGTGT
>ODAI011501808.1_pt1 | contig 10188 bp, 11 predicted proteins | sample 1539321 | NCBI WGS metagenome assembly ODAI01 (sample SAMN02144231, study PRJEB22623) | gut metagenome | biome: sheep rumen | host: Ovis aries | place: New Zealand | reverse complement strand
CAGATTGACTATTATTTTTCCGATTATGAAGATGCCCATCAGGAGGGGGAGAGAATCGGCCTCAAGGTATTCCCGGGGGTGGAGCTGTCCTATAAAGGAACCGACTTTCTGATTTACGGCCTGGACAAGGCCTGGTACAAGGCTCATCCGGAAATAATGGATATGAAAAAGACGGACGAGCTTCCCGTGATGATGGAAGCCGGGGCCCTCGTCATTCAGGCGCACCCCTACAGAGAAGCCCATTATATCAATCATATCCGATTGTTCCCCAGAAGTGTTCACGGGGCGGAAATAATCAATTCCAGTCAGGCCGAGCTTTCCAACCGGATGGCGGAAATCTATGCAGAGCAATATCATCTGCTCAAAACCGCAGGCTCTGACAACCACTGGGGGAGCAGGTTGTTTGAAAAGCTGGCGGAGAAGGGTTACAAGCCGGAGATCGCCGGGATGTGCTCGGAAGAGCCCCTCGAATCCGTCCGGGATTATATCCGCCTTGTGAAGGAAGAAAAGATGCGTCCCTTTGTCCAGACCTCGGATGGATCGTATATGCCACTGGTGCAGGGTAACCGGACGATATGACAAACGAAGAATGGCTCTATGCCAGAGACGGGCTCGTGAGGGAGATTGTTCATCTCGGGTTCCCGGCAGAGCTGGGGCAGAAAATCGCGAAGATTCTCGGGAGCCCCGGTGCCATCGAACGCATGACGATGTACCTGCAGTGTTCCGGAGTGCAGAGCGCAGAAATGATTGTGGATGAAGCACTTGCCATCCGCTCTGAAATCGACGCCTGGCGGGAGAAAAAAGAAGCCCAGGAATCCAATGCGGCCTACAACATGCTTTTGTGGTACGGGCTGGATGACGGGGAAGAATGACGATGGGTCCCGGCCTGAAAATCCCGTAAAAAACCTGCCTCATTTCCTGATCAGATGAGGCAGGTAATCATGAAAATATAACGGACAAAAAAGAAATAACCCTTGACTTCGCCTTCGAAAACTGGAGTCAAGGGTTATTTCTGTTCTGTTTTTGTATCTAACATCCTGGTTACCTCTTCTTTCTTCAATTTTATTCGTGTCGCATGAATTGCCGTAATGGTTCTTTGCTGCGATGCCTTTACCCTTTTACACGCTTGCCTTTCATTAGCGGGTTATGAATTAAATGCTCCGGCATCCGATACGGCGGGTTCTGTTGAAATTGCCGCTTCATTCTGCAGATTCCGCTTACCAGTATTTACTCTTATTTCCATTATCCCAAAGCGGGTTATCCCTAAATCATGAAGCTTCTTATGCAGAATGATTTGCGGCTATATAAAAAAGGAGATTCGTTTGAGTGCGTGTACTATATCAGAAAAGACAACTTTTGTCTATTGACGGATCTGTACAAAATGGGCAATATTTGCTGAAAATAAACCGGAAAAATCTTCCTCCGATTGTGCAAAAAGTGGAAAGGAAAAACCGGGGACGTCTGAAGATCGATCAGACGTCCCCGGTTTTACGCACTTGTGCTGTGGGAAAAACTCAGCCTGCAGCCGTGAACTGCCTCGGAATGCCGATTCTGCCCTCCCGGTTTTCTGCTGTGTAAACTTCACAGTTCCCGATATATTTTGACCAGTAGCTGCCCTTTGACTCCGGCGTGCAGTATTCCAGAATCCCTTTCATGGCAATGGCATGGGTGGAGATCAGAATATTCCCCGGGAGATTCCGGACCTCGTCCAGAAAGCTGCCTGCCCGCTGTACAACGGAAGACAGCTGCTCCATGCCTTCCGGGGCAGGGTTATGCACAAAGTCACTGAAAAAGGTGAGAATCTCCTTCGGCAGATGATTCAGATCGGTCCCCTCATAGGGGCCGTAATCCATTTCAATCAGCCGGTTGTCCAATGTCGGACTTCTGCCGGGGGCAAGGATTTCAGCGGTCTGAACTGCCCGGATGAGAGGGCTTGAAAACACATGGTCAAAGAAAATGCCTTCAGACCGAAGAAGCCTTGCGGCCTCGTGGGCCTGCCTGAGTCCTGCCTCATTGAGAGGATAGTCACTTCTGCCCTGAAGCACCTGTGCCAGATTCTGTGCTGTCTGGCCGTGACGAACGATGTATAGCATGTCTGCCTCCAAATATCAGCTGCCTGACGGGTTCATAAACTGCCTGCTGTCGCCTGCTCCAGCTTCCGGATTTCCGCTTCAATCTGATCCCAGTTCTCAACCCGGATCATGCCGTTTGCCTTCGCGTCATAATCCCGGTTATGGGGTGCCGTCATCAGGATCTTTGCATAGTCTCCGCCTTCCAGATTGTGAATGCCGTCATCAATGAGAACATCCCCCCGGATCATCTGCTTGTTTCTGGTGATAATCACCTGGTCCCAGCTGAGAAAGGGAAAATAACGAAACAGCAAATCATCCATCTTTTCCGGAACAGACCGATAGGTGGTTGCCGTGACGATATACACATCATGCCCGTCCCGCATCAGCCTCTGCAGAGCTTCAGCCGCTCCGGGGATGGGTTCCACCGTCTTCCAGAAGCCGGGCTCAGCCGTCACGCCGTATACCTGTTCCCATGTCAGATCCGGAAACGCAGCCGACACATCCCATGACCGGATATCCTCATACCTGGCAGACTGCCGATACTTCTCGTTCACAGCCCTGACCCAGGCCTGAAGCAGCTGCTCGATGGTGTCATCCATGTCAACAAGAATGGTCATTTTGTTCCCTTTCGGAGATTGAAATAAGCTGCCGGAATATGACAGTATCCCTTCGGGTTCTTTTCCAGATATTTCTGGTGGTATTCCTCTGCAGGGAAGAAGTTCTTCAGGGGCATAAGCTCAACGGCCAGCTTCGCTCCCGCCTTTTCTTCTTCCGCAGCGTAGACAGACTGAATTTCCGGCAGCTGCTCTTCTTCCGTATAATAGATGCCGGTCCGGTACTGAATGCCGGCGTCCTCTCCCTGCCGGTTGACCGACAGCGGATCGATCACCATAAAATAAAACTTCAGAAGCTCCGCCAGAGAAATGGCGCTTTCATCATATTTGATGAGCAGCGTTTCGGCATGGCCGCTGTTTTTGCACACATCCTGATAGCTGGGGGCGGCGTCCGGGCCGTTGGCATAGCCCACCTCTGTCTGAATGACGCCCTCAAACTGATCAAAGAACTTCTGCATACCCCAGAAGCACCCGCCCGCAAGATAAATTGTTTTCATATCGGTTCCTCCCTGTTTTCTGCTGACAGATTCAGCAGGACACTTCATCCGTTGCATTGTCCGATTTCGCCTTTTTTCGGGATGCAGCGGTCTCTTCTAATTTTTGCCGGACCTGATCCACAGCATTCTGAAATGCCAGCCGGGGCAGTTCGGTAAGCACCTTTTTCGTGAGCTCACTGGACGCATCAATTCGTTTCAGGATGGCATCTATATCGCTCCAGCTTCCACGCAGGATCCTGTTGAGATCGGTTGTTCCGCCCACCGAAATTGCATCGAAAAACTCCTCCACAAAAACAGGCCTGTCGTTCTGCGGTATATGGCCGATCCACTCATTCAGCGATTCGCAGAGCCATTCACTGACGGCGTCGTTCTCTTCCGCATAGGCAAGCTTTCCGTGATCAATTGCCCATGTGGCAAGCCCATGCTGGTCAATGCCCATGCCGAAGGATTGGACGATTCTCGTGTCGGCGATTTCCGGCTCAAACAGCTTGCCGACGATTGAGAATTCCGGTATGATCCGGGTGGCCTTCCCGTCAATCCGCTTGGTGATATCCACATCGGTAACCTCCGGGCAGAGGCCGGGCCCATCCAGCAGGTAGATGTGTCTGACTTTGTTCAGCGTTTCCTCCGGCAGCATAGCGGAAGCGTACAGCACCTCGTTCCCGCCTTTGGAGTGGCCGCCCATATACCAGATTCTGTCATCGGTGAGATGGTCTTTGGCATAGTTCAGTGCCAGCTCCTGGGCTTCCGTCTTTGTGAAGCTGATCATGAAATCTTCTTTCCAGCCGGTCACGGAGCTGTCCGTTCCCCGGTAGGCGATAAAGGACCAGTCACTTCCGTGGAAGCATACCGCCGAGAATTGAACCGTGGGAGAGTCGTCCAGAAGATCCACATAGTCTGACAGAATCAGCTCGCCGAATCGCTTTGACTTCGCGGCGGTTTCGTAAATCTTCTCATGCTCTTTGCTGTCGCCTGTGATCATAACCCGGAGCCCGTTGCCCTGCAGAATGGGCAGGGTGTCCTTCAGGGGAATCGACCGTCTTTCAGCCGTGAACGCGGGGCGAAAATCAATGTAGGAGAGCAGACACAAAATGACGGCGTCCGGCTCATGAAAGCCGGTCAGAGAGATGGGGTAATCGCCCATCCATAGAATATAATCTGACAGATTGTCCATAAGCTCCTCCCCGTGATATGGTGCATTAACTTAAGTTTATCGTAACACGAAAGCGGCTTTTTTTCAATAGCCACCGGATTTTCCTTGCCAATCGGCGCCTTTCTACCATATAATAGGAAACCGGCGGAAGGGGTGACAGAAAATGGAACGTTTACGCTGTGTCGTGGAGAGAATTACCTACCAGAATGAGCAGAATGGTTATTCTGTCATCAAATGCAGGGCAAAGGGGTATAACGACCTGATCACCGTGGTGGGGACCATGCCGGAAACCCATGTGGGGGCAGTGATCCTTGTGACGGGCAACTGGAAAATGGATCCGAAATACGGGCGGCAGTTTTCCGCCGAGTCCTGTGAGGAAACGCTGCCCGCCACAGTGGCCGGGATCGAAAAGTATCTCGGGTCCGGCCTGGTGAAGGGCATCGGCCCGAAATTTGCCGGGCGTATCGTCAACGCCTTCGGGACGGAAACCCTGGATGTGATTGAGGAGAGGCCGGATGAGCTGCTGAAGGTTCCCGGCATCGGCTCCGTCCGGGTGGAGCGGATCAAAGCCAGCTGGCAGGAACAGAAGGAGATCAAAAACATCATGCTGTTTCTCCAGTCTCACGATGTCTCCACGTCCCATGCCACAAAGATCTACAAAACCTATGGGGAAGACAGTGTCAGGGTCGTGCAGGAAAACCCCTATCGCCTTGCGGATGACATCTGGGGCATCGGGTTTCGCACAGCTGACACCATTGCCGAAAAAATGGGTTTTGACCACAACAAATATGTTCGGCTTCGCAGCGGCCTGCTGTATACACTCAATAAACTCTCGGAGGAAGGGCACTGCTACGCGACCCGAAAGATGCTGCTGGAAACGGGAAGCGAGCTTCTGGATGTGGACGTTTCCCTCCTCTCTCAGGCCCTTGACCGGATGCTTCAGGAGGAGGACGTAAAGCACGAGCCTGTTCCTTCCTCCGGAGAGACCGCAGTCTATCTTCCGCCCTTCTATTATGCCGAGATCGGCGTGGCGAAACGGCTTTGGGAGATTTACGGCGGAGAGAGAAAAATCACCATCTCTCCCCAAGGCCTGGAGGAGCGCATCCGGGTAAAAACCGGCATGGACTATGACGAGATTCAGCTTAAGGCGATCTCAACCGCCGTGAAAAGCAAAATCCTGATTCTGACGGGAGGCCCCGGAACGGGAAAAACCACCACCACCCTCGGGATAATCTCCGCCCTTCGGGAGGCAGGGGCATCCGTCCTGCTGGCTGCACCCACGGGCAGGGCTGCAAAGCGGCTTTCGGAGGCCACCGGTATGGAGGCAAAAACCATCCACCGCCTGCTGGAGTTCAAACCGCCCGAGGGCTATCAGAAAAATGAAAAGACATCGCTGGAAGGCGATGTCCTCATTGTGGATGAATGCTCCATGATCGACCTTATGTTGATGTTCAGCCTGCTGAAGGCCGTGCCGGACTCCATGAGCCTTGTTTTCGTGGGAGACATTGACCAGCTTCCCTCCGTGGGGGCGGGCAACGTGCTGCGAGACATGATCGACTCGGCTCAGTTCCCGGTTATCCGCCTGACCAGAATCTTCCGGCAGGCCCAGTCCAGCAGAATCATCACCAATGCCCACCGGATCAACCGGGGCCAGATGCCGGATCTCAGCAACGGGCGGGGGAGTGACTTCTTTTTTATCGAGCAGGAGGATCCGGATGCCGCTGCGAATGAGATTGTGGAGCTGGTGAAAAATAGGCTTCCGAAGCACTATCATGTCCCGCCAAACGCCGTCCAGGTGCTTACGCCCATGCAGAGGGGGGCTGTGGGCGCTGCGAATCTCAACCAGATCCTGCAGGAGGCGGTCAATCCCGGCAGTGAAGGGCTGAGGCGGGGAGGCACCCTGTTCAAAGCCAATGATAAGGTGATGCAGATCCGCAACAACTATGACAAGGAGGTCTTCAACGGAGACATCGGCATTGTCAGCGCTGTGGATCTGGAGGACCGGGAACTGACCATTGTCTATGACGGCAGAGCGGTGACCTATGATGTCACGGAGCTGGATGAGGTGGTTCTGGCCTATGCAACAACCGTGCACAAGGCCCAGGGCTCGGAATATCCGATTGTGGTGATGCCCGTGCTTATGAGCCACTTTGTGATGCTGCAGCGTAACCTGATCTATACCGGCTGTACCAGAGCCAAAAAGGTGATGGTGATTGTGGGTACGAAAAAAGCCCTCGGGATCGCGGTGCGGAATATGACGGTCCTGAAGCGAAACACCATGCTTGCCGAGCGTCTCAGGTCAGCTGCAGGTTCAGATAAGAGCATTCTTCCGCCGTCAGAATAATGTTGAGAGCCTCCATGTTCGCCTGCATCCGCTCTCTGCTGGAGGTGCTGACAATGGCAAACAGATTCATGGGCTGGCGGAAAAACCAGGCGAGTGCAACCTGAGAAACCGTAATTCCTTTTTCTTTCGCGAGCGTCTCACATCTTCTGAGACGCTCAAAGTTTTCTTCGCAGGCGTATCCCTTCCGGGCGGGTTCATCCATGAGTTTCGCGTAGTCGGCCATGTTCCCGGATGTGATCTTCCCCGATAAAAGCCCGCGCCCCAGGCTGGAATAGGCGATCACGGGCATGCCGTTCTCTTGGTACCAGGCACGGGCCTGTTCGTTGTCCTTCCCGGTTAGGGTGACGCAACCTCCGCCCCACGGGTCCCTCACCTGCTCTGCCAGACTGAAGTTGGGGCTGGAGACGGTCAGCGGGATAAGGCCGTGCTCCTGTGCATACCGGTTTGCCTCTTCGATGCGGGTGTGGGTCCAGTTGGACCCGCCGAATGCCCGGATCTTTCCCTCCCGGTAGAGAGCATTGAAAATCTCCACAATCTCTCCTGCCGGCTTTCGCGGGTCATCCCGGTGCAGCAGATAGATATCAATATAGTCCGTGTGAAGATTGCGCAGGCTGCACTCAATGTCCTTCCGGATTTCCTTTTCATTGATTCGTCTTCTGCCCAACAGATCGGGATGCCCGCCCTTGGTCAGAAGGACCACCTGATCCCGTTTTCCGCTCTCCTGAAACCATCTGCCGATGGATATTTCGGAAGACTGATAATTGCGTGCACTGTCGATGGTCTGAATGCCCAGGTCAAACATTTCATCCAGCAGGCGGTTGCAGTTTTCCCCTGCGAGAAAGGGCTTTGAGGCGGTCCCGAAGAATAGTCTGGAGACCGGCTTGTTGACGGAGGATATCGTTGCATACAGTTCCATTTTGTTCTCCTTTCCTGAATGTCTTAAGGTTGGATCACCAGATCTGCCGGCAGTGCGTGCTCCATGCAAAGATCTGCATTATATAGATCACTGAACGTCACGTGTGCTTCCGCTTCTTCCGGGGAGAAGCCGCTGGCTGCCTTCCTGTTTACCAGGCGCTCTTTTAATATTTCCCGGTCGGGAGGCATCAGGCTGACGGTCATATCGGCATATTGCTTCAGGTCCCTCCATCCGGGCGCATCCAGCAGCAGATAGTTTCCTTCCAGCAGAATGATGTCTCCGTTCACCTTCACGGCGTTTTCCACCGGGTCATGCAGAATGCGGCTGTAAGTCGGCCACATGCAGTCTTCTCCTGCTGCGATTTTCTGAATTCCTGCCGTAAGCTTCTGCAGGTCGAAGGTTTCGGGGGCTCCTTTTACCTTGATCAGAGGAATTTCGGTTCCGTCCCTCACGGTTGTGTGGGTGTTCAGGTAGGTTTCGTAGTGATGAAAACCGTCAATCCCGATTGCCGTGACTTTTTTGAGCCCTTCCGTCGTTTCGGAGAGCATCTGTAAAAACATCGCCAGCGTTGTTTTTCCCACACCCGGCGGTGCCGCCAGAAAAATAAGAATTCTTCCCTTTTTATTCTCCTGCATTTGCCGCAGCTTCCGGAGCAGGGGGATATAGATCTCCTGAACGTCCTGATCGGAGAATTCGGCCTCTACGGGAATGTCGTTGATCATGGCAGAATAAATCATGTTCAAACCTCTGTTACCACCGTGGGTTGATCCACGTTTTGTGCACTTCATGACAGCTTCATTATATTCTCTCTGAAGGCCGCCTGACAAGCTTTTTTTCCGACAATTGGATTTGACAATGTCTCCCGTGAAAGGTATACTGAATCATAGCAACCGGTAACAAAATCACATTGTAAGGAGATTAAATCCATGGAATTCAAAGAAGTAATCAGAAAACGGTATTCCTGCAAAAAATACAGCGAAAAAAAGGTGGAGGAGGAGAAGCTGGCTGCGATTCTGGAAGCCGGCAGACTGGCCCCCACAGCGAAGAACCTGCAGGAGCAGCACGTCTATGTTCTCCAGTCGGAGGAGGCCCTGGCTAAACTTGATAAGATCCCTCCCTGCCGTTACGGCGCTTCTACCGTTCTGGTGGTGGCGTATGACGGCAGCAATGTGTTCACTTATCCGGGCGGAACACAGGATTCCGGCATGGAGGACGCTACCATTGTCGCCACCCACATGATCCTTGCCGCAGCGGATGAAGGGATAGACAGCTGCTGGATCAATCGTCTGGATCCGGATGAGCTGGCCACTGAGTTCGGCCTGCCGGAAAATGAAAAGGTTCTCATGGTGATGGACCTCGGCTATGCTGCCGAAGATGCGGGCCCCCTTCCGAACCATGAAAAACGCAAACCGCTGACGGATACGGTCTCTTATCTTTAATACGAAAACCGGAGTGTGCACCGAAGGGGCCTGTTGCCGGCAGCCCCTGTCGGTGCCCTTTTGCAAAAACAGCCGGCTGAAGCGCAGGCCTGCCAGACTATCGGCCTGATCTTTGAGGGGGGAATCATTCTTATGAGCAATGCGGGAATTATCGGCATCGATGTAGGCGGGACCAATTTCCGGATCGGAACCATCGCCACGGACGGAACCGTGCAGCAATTCCGGAAGATTCCCGTCCGTGAAGTCTTCCGTTCTGCCGGGCCGCTGGAGGATCTGTGTACGTTTCTGCATCGCTACATTTCGGAAGGCCGAATAGAAATTACTGCCATCAGCATCGGTTTTCCTGCGACGATAGACCGGGATCGGAAGAGGGTCCTTCAGGCACCGAATCTCCCCTATATGGAGAATCTCCCGGTGGTGGAGTATCTCACCCGGGAGCTGGGAATTCCCGTTTTTATTGAACGGGATGTGACACTGGTGCTGTACTATGATATGATTGCCTATGATATCCCCAGGAGAGGCATCATCTCCGGCTTCTACTTCGGAACGGGTGTGGGCAATGCCATCTTTCTGGACGGCTCCCCCCTGATCGGAAAAAACGGAACCGCCGGTGAGCTTGGCCATATCCCGGTAGACGGCAGCACCTTAATTTGCGGCTGCGGGAACGTCGGCTGTATGGAAAACCTGGCCGGCGGGAAGTATCTCGCCTCTCTGACGCAAACCGTTTATCCCGATACACCCATCGGAGAGCTCTTTACCCGGCACTCGTCCGAGCCTCCGCTGATCCGGTATGTCGACCGCATGGCACAGGCTGTCGCCACGGAAATCAATATTCTGGATCCGGACTATGTGCTCATCGGCGGAGGCGTCCTCGCCATGAAAGACTTTCCACGCCGGACGCTCGAGGAGATGCTTCTGAAGCGGGTGAGAAAACCGTATCCGGCGGAAAATCTGCAGCTTCTTTTCCCGGAGGACAGGCCGGAAAAAGGTGTTGTCGGCGCAGCGTATTTTGCGATGGATCTGATGAAGCAGACGCCGCCGGAGACAGAGGGAATACGGATCGGATGATCAGGTGATGCGGGATGAAAAAAACGAAAATCAGACTGACTGCCGTCAGCACGTGGCGTTATTTCAGGCTTGTTTACAGATCGCT
>ODAI011419187.1_pt1 | contig 10188 bp, 8 predicted proteins | sample 1539321 | NCBI WGS metagenome assembly ODAI01 (sample SAMN02144231, study PRJEB22623) | gut metagenome | biome: sheep rumen | host: Ovis aries | place: New Zealand | reverse complement strand
AGCTGCATTTTCGAGATATCAAGGTTTGACTTAACATCATCCAAAACTTTCTTGAATTCTTCGGGAGTAGGGCCGTGACCGAGGCCTGGCTCGCAGCGGCTGCCGCAGTGGAAGCATTTCGAGTTGCAGCTCTGGGTCAGTTCGAAAAACAGATAGACCAGTTCAGGCTCCAAATAAAGACGCTCGCGCTGTTCGGCACGGGCATCTAAACATTTTTTCTTGAATTCTGAAAGCTCCATGACAGGATCAGTCCGGTTCACCCGGCGGAGGTCCGTAAACATCGACCTCCTGCTCTGTGGTGGGATCGTATGTTGAAGGAACAGTTACATCAGTGACCTTTGTATCTTTGGTCGTGTCAGATGACGGCGGAGGTCCGTAAACGTTGCCGCCAAATCCATTCCAGCATCCCGATACGGCCATGCCGGCTGCCATGGCTGCTGCAGCGAATGTAAGAGCCTTTGCGGATTTCTTCATTTGGCAGATCCCTCCCCGATTGATTATTAATTATAACATGACAATATTCAGATATTTACCAATAGTTAATGTTTTACTGTTGAAACGGTAAAGCGCCTCGTGTTAGGATTTTTTTAGAATTTCCATTTATATCAAGAGAGGACTCTGTTATGAGCAATCTGGATCACAGAAAAGCTACCCGTACCATAAGAGTCACGGATGCCAACGGTATGCCCGTAAGAAACGCAAAACTCAGGCTGACACAGAAGAGTCACGAGTTTCTTTTCGGATGCGGAGGCTTTGATTTTGTCTCTTTGTTCATGGCAGGCGATGAGCAGAAAAAAGAGTATTACAGGGACATCACCGACAAGTGGCTGAAGATATATAACTACGCGACGCTCCCGTTCTATCTCGGATCATTTGAGCCGGAAGAGGGCAAGCCCCAGACGGAAAGCAGGATGAACGCAGCTAAGTATCTCCAGGAAAGAGGCGTCACGGTCAAGGGCCACCCGCTCGTCTGGCACACTGTATGCGCCGACTGGCTCATGGCTTATGACAACAAGACGATCCTTGAAAAGCTCCTTAAGAGGATCGACCGTGAGGTCACGGGTTTTAAGGGCGTGATCGACAAGTGGGATGTAATAAACGAAGTCGTTATTATGCCGGTCTTTGACAAGTACGATAATGCAGTAACAAGGATCTGCAAGGAGTACGGAAGAGTACCGCTCGTAAAGGCGGTTTTCGATGAGGCACACAAGATGAATCCGGGTGCCGAGCTCCTGCTCAATGACTTCAATACTTCGAGCAAATATGAGGAACTGATCGAGGAGTGCCTCGATGCGGGCGTTCCCATCAGCACCATCGGTATCCAGTCGCACCAGCATCAGAAATACTGGGGCGCGGATAAGCTTTATGACGTGTTGGAAAGATTCTCCAGATTTGGCCTTCCTATCCATTTTACGGAGAACACTCTCACATCGGGCGATTTCCTTGTCCCGGAGGAACTGGAAGATCTTAACGATTTCCAGGTGACGGCGGAAGAATGGCCGTCAACACCAAAGGGCGAGGAACGCCAGATGAGACAGATGGAAGAAATGTACCGTATACTTTTCGAACATCTGCAGGTCAAAGCCGTGACCGGCTGGGATTTTACCGACGGAATGTGGCTCAATGCTCCGAGCGGCGTCATCAGGAAAGACGGATCGGTCAAGCCTTCCTATGAGCTTTTGGACCACCTCATCAATCACGAATGGCACACTGATGAGACCGTAGTAACAGACGGTGAGGGCAATGTGACCGTTACCGGCTTCAAGGGCGGATATGAACTTGTCCCTGGGGATTCTTCGATAACACTTTCAGCTGATTCAAAAGAGTTTGTTCTTTGAAGGCATTGTTTATGAAAAACAGGATTGCGGTTTTTGCGAACGGATATAACAGATATGCTACTCTGAAGGCGCTTGACGGCATGAGGACCGTTGCCTCCGAAAAAGACTTCGACATCGATGCCTTCGTAGGCTACGCGGCATATAACGAAAGCCCGGAGCTCAATGCGGGGCGAGCCGGCATCTATTGGCTTCCGAAGCTCGAAAACTATGACGGAGTCATCGTCTTTTCGGGACTTATAAACGATTTCGACACTGCAAAACAGATCTGCCTTAACGCAAGGGAAAAGAATGTTCCCGTCGTAAGCATCGGTGCATATGTCGACGGTATTCCTTTCGTCGGTTCAAACAACGAGACCGGCATGAGAGAGCTTGTCGAGCACCTTGTCAAAGAGCACGGCATTAAGCGTGCGGTGTATATCGGCGGCAGCAGGGAACATATCGATACGAGCATCAGACAGAGCGTTATCGAGGATGTCTTCAAAGAGAACGGCCTTGAGCTTAAGAAAGAAGATATCTACTACGCAGACTGGATCAATGAGCATGCGGCAGAGATAGCGAGCAAGATCGCGAAGTCCGAGACCGGCCTGCCCGATGCGATGATCTGCGCAAATGACGTCATGGCGCTTGCAGTCTCGGGAAGGCTTATCCAGATGGGATATAAGCTACCCGAGGATATCATAATCACAGGATTTGATCACATTGAAGAGAGCGAGATTACATATCCGGCCCTGACCACGGTAGAGCAGGACTATTTCACGATCGGATCGAACGCGGCCACGCTTTTGTGTGACATCATAGAGGGCAGCGCGAGCACGGTCAAAGAAGTGATCTCTTCACATGCGGTGATCGCGGAGAGCTGCGGCTGCAGGAACAACAGAGAGTACGATGAAGCCAGAAGGGTCTACTGCAGATCGGTCCATACCATCAAAAGAGACCTCGAGTTCTTCGAAAGACTCTGCCGTATGGAAAGAAACGAGATCCTCAAATCGAGCGGATATGAGGATATGAAAGAACATCTGAGGAATTTCTACAAAGACAATAACTATGCTGTAGGCAATGATTTTTATATGGTCCTCAACAGCGAATACTTTAACGATCCGGATCCGGATGACAGCCTTATCCTCAAGGCAGGCTACGATGCAAAGCTGGATGTGACAGTCGCGTTAAGGAACGGAAAGATCGCCTCCGGAAAGCTCCGCCCGGGCGAGATCATCCCAGGCTATAAGAAGAAGCCCGGCAAGCAGAGCCTGTTCTTCTTTTTCCCGTTTAGCTCGGGAAGGTTCAACTACGGGTATTTCGCCTTTAAAGAGGCTCCGGTCATGATCTCGGAGAACTTGGGGGTCTATGATTACATGGAAAAGCTCGAACAGACCTTCATGGAATACCGTCTGAAGATGAGGCTGGACGAGGCTAACCGCGAGCTGTCTGACCTTTATAACAAAGATCCGCTGACGGGCCTCTACAACAGGTTCTGCTTCGACAGCATAGCAGAGCTCTTGTATGAGGAGTCGGTCGGACAGGACAGGCCCCTGTCCATCATGTTCACTGACATCAACTACATGAAGAACATCAATGACGAACATGGCCACATCACGGGCGACCAGTCGATCGTAGCGGTCGCGGATGCGATAGTGAACAGCATAGGCCCTGATGCCCTTGCCGTCAGATACGGCGGAGACGAGTTCATCATCCTTTCGCCTGACACAGATGATGCCGGCTCGAAGGCTATACGCAGTCAGATAGATAAGAACCTTAAGTCACTCTGCAGAGCAAGAAAGATACCCGGCAAGGTATCCGTATCCTGCGGTTATGTCATTACGGATCCGAAGTCCGGAAAGACTCTCGATGAGTATATAAACGAAGCGGATAAAGTGATGTACGCCATCAAGAAAGAGATCCACAAAGAGGACTGATCAGACCGGCCTCCAGAAGATCCAGACGAAGAGGTATCCCGAGATGACCGCTGTCAGCGTGAAAGGAATGCCTATTTTCATGAAATCGCGGAACCTGACCTCATAACCTTCTTTTCTGAGCATCGAGACGCCCGCGATGTTGGCCGAAGCGCCGATAGGAGTTAAGTTGCCGCCGAGTGTTGCACCGACTAAGAGTCCGAAGAACAGGAAATAAGGCTCGACGTTCATCTCTGATGCAACTGTGGCAAGGAGCGGAAGCATCGTCGCGACATAAGGAATGTTGTCGATGAAAGCCGATATTATGACAGAGCCCCATACAACGATCGTGAAGAGCAGGAACGTGTTGTTGCCGCCCAGCTTTGCGATGAGGTTTGCAACGTCCTTGATAAGACCGACCTCGTTGATCGATGCGATGACTACGAAAAGACCTGCGAGCAGAGCCATGGTGTCGTAATCCATCGTGTTGAGCGAATGGAGCATGCCCTTTACGGATCTCTGCTTTATGAGTTCCCAGACGATCGTCAGTATGCCGCATGCCATGCAGATGTAGCCGTTGATCATTTCGGGAGTGTTCGGGATGAATGAGGCTATGATGAGAAGAACGACGTGGCCTAACATCGTGATGGTGGGGACGTAGTCTGTAACCTTTGTGTGTTCGTCGCTCGATACGGGAGCCTTGTCCTTGCGGAACAGGAACATCATTATCGGGACCGTTAGGAGAGCACCGAGCTCTACCGCAAAGAACATACCCGGTCTTCCGTGCATCCAGAAGAAATCGTTGAAGTTCATCTTGGCTGATGCGGCGAGCATGATGGATGTCGTATCGCCTACAAGGGTTGCGGCGCCCTGGAGGTTGGATGATACCGCGATGGCGATGATCATGCCGACAGGGCTTATCTTGAGCTTTTTGCAGATCGCAAGGCCTACCGGAGCTACCATGAGGACCGTTGCGACGTTGTCGATGAATGCAGATATGATACCCGAGAAAAGAGACATGAGGACCGTGACCCAGATGACGTTGGGAGCGAGCCTCAAAAGGGCTTCCGCGATCCTGTTGGGCATCTTGGATTCAATGAAATAGTCGACGATGACCATTGTTCCGAAAAGCATCATGAGGACGTTCCAGTCGATCGCGCCGGGAACCTTGGATACGGGCAGGATCTGGAAGATGACCATTAAGGTGGCTGTCGTGAGCGCAACTACCGCACGGCGCTTCGGAAGCAGCACCAAAAGCACGTACATCACCACAAACAGGGCGATGGCCAGATATTTCATATATTGAGCATTACCGAAAAAATTACCCATAGACTGTCTTTCCTCTAAAAAATACTTAAAAAGAATAAAAGACAGAGCATGGCAAGTCAAGGCAGACTACTATTAAAGAAAACTATGTTAATATGTTTTCATATGGATGATTTGACCAAGAAAGTACCTATAGTCATACCTTCGTACGAGCCGGATGAACGGCTTATTACGCTGCTGAACGATGTCGTAAAGGAAGACATGGCGCCGGTCATTATCGTCAACGACGGCAGCGGCCCCGAGTATGATGAGATCTTTACCCAGGCTGCCGCTATCATTGAACCCCACGGCGGAAAATACATCTCATACCGTCCCAACAGGGGTAAGGGCAGGGCACTGAAGACCGCATTCGAATATATCAGAGACAATATGCCCGATGTGATCGGATGTGTTACCGCCGACTCCGACGGACAGCATACGCCGGCATGCATAGCATCGATAATGGGTGCGCTCATAGCAAATCCGTATTCTCTCATCCTGGGCGTCAGGAAGTTCGACGGCGAGAATGTCCCCTGGAAGAGCCGTGTCGGCAATAACATCACGATCAAGGTCTTCTCTTATGTATCCGGAGTCAAGGTAAGTGATACGCAGACGGGTCTTAGAGGAATCCCGTTCGATTTCATGACGGATCTTATAGACTGCAAGGGCGAAAGATTCGAATATGAGACACAGATGCTCTTGGAGTGCGCCGGAAGGCTCAAGATACACGAGGTCCCGATCAAGACCGTCTATGATTCCAAAGAGAACCACCAGACGCATTTCGATCCCTTCAAGGATTCGGTCCGCATATATAAGATCCTCGGAGTCAAGTTCGTAAAGTATATTTTCGCTTCGCTCTCGTCGTTCGTTGTGGACATCATCCTTTTCACCATCTTCTGCAAGATATTTGCAGGCAAGATTCCGGACGGATATCTCGTGCAGTTTTCGACGATATGTGCGAGGCTGATCTCCGCAACGTACAACTACATCATCAACTACACTCTTGTATTCAAGAGCCGTGCCGGAAAGGGCACGTCACTCGTCAAATATGCCATCCTGGCCTTTGTCCAGATGCAGGCGAGCGCATGGTCTGTTGCCGGGATATGTTTCCTTCTTCCGGTTGTTCCGAAGACACTTATCAAGTGTATCGTTGATACACTGCTCTTCCTGCTGAGCTATTCGATCCAGCAGAGATTCGTTTTCGCGTCAAAAAAGAAGAAAGACCTGTAAGTTTCCTTAATCAGCAGGATGCTTTTTGTACATGCCCTTGAGCATGATGGGCACGGCTATCGAACTGAAAAGGATCAGTATGATGACTCCGGTGAAATACTCAGGCGTGATAAGTCCTACCGCAAGGCCGGCTTTCGCTGTGATCAGGGCAACCTCGCCTCTGGTCATCATGCCGACGCCGATCTTGAGGGAATCATTGAAACTGAATCTGCAGAGCTTGGATACTGCGCCGCAGCCTATGACCTTCGCGATGCAGGCGACCGCTACGAAAGCGACTGAGAAGAGAAGGAGCTTTAAGTTCATTGAAGCAAAGGAGACCTTGAGGCCGATACCCGCGAAGAAGATGGGCGCGAAAACCATGTATGCGCTGATATCGACTCTTCTTTCAACGTATTTGGCGTCATGGAGGTTGCAAAGGACGATTCCCGCAACATAAGCACCGGTGATCTCAGCGATGCCGAAATAGGTCTTGGAGATATATGCCATTACGATGCAGTAAACGAGAGCGATGATAGGGATACGTCTCGTATGCTCGTAACGGTTGTCGAGCCACTTGAATATCTGATATACGATGAATCCGGTGATGATGGCTACCGCGAAGAACAGCACTGCCTTGAGGATGATCATCCAGACATTGGTGTTGGTGTCCTTTGCGCTGAGTACGAAAGTCAGGACGATGATGCCGATGACATCGTCGATGATGGCGGAACTCACGATGGTCGTTCCGACAGTTCCGTTGAGCTTGCCGAGTTCCTTGAGGGCAGCGACTGTGATGCTGACCGAGGTTGCGGACATGATGGTACCGATGAAAAGGGCTTTGTAGAACTGCTCGCTCCCGATGGTGTCAAATCCGTAGAAGCTCATGAAAAGGATAGTTCCGAGGACTATGGGGACGAAAACGCCGGCACACGCGATGGCGGTCGCCTTAAGTCCCGTCTGCTTGAGCTTTTTCATGTCAGTTGCAAGACCTGCCTCGAACATGAGCATGATGACGCCGATCTCGGCCATCTTGGTAATGAAGTCAGTCTCGCTGACAAAGCCAAGGACCGCAGGTCCGATCAATACGCCGGCGAGGATCTCACCGACGACTTCAGGAGCGTGAAGCTTGCGGGCAAGAATGCCCAAGGCTTTCGCGCTCAATAAGATGATTGCCAGATCACGTAAGAATGAAAAATCTTCCAAAATACCGCTCCTTTTTTAACCCGAATGCCATAATAGCACGCATTTAGGAGAGCGGTTAGATTACAGAGTGCAAAAATGTTATATTATTATTTATATTTATTTTGTTCATGGGGGCAATATGGCGTTAAAAGAACTGGAGTATCCTTTTGATCCGGATTATATCCTGCGCAAAAAGAAAGCCTTAAGAAGACAGCTCACAGAGCGCGAAGGCATCACTTATACAGATAAGAAGATTGCGATCCTCGGAGGATCGACCACCAGCGACATCAAGCTGATACTGGAGCTTTTCCTTCTCAACTACGGCATCAGGCCGGAGTTCTACGAATCGGAATACAACAAGTACTATGAGGATGCGGTTTTCGGCAACGAGGAACTGGAAGCGTTTAACCCGGACCTTGTATTTATCCATACGACATCCCGCAACATCTTAAATTTTCCTGTCGTAAGCGACAGCGCCGAAGCGGTCGAAGCGCTTGCGGATGAGACAATGGCGCGTTTTACGCAGATCTGGGAAAAGCTCGATCAGAAATTCCACTGCACCATTATCCAGAACAATTTCGAGCAGCCGTATTACAGACTAATGGGCAACGCGGATGTATCCGATATCCACGGAAGGCTCAATTTCATCAACAGGCTCAACGAGCGTTTCTACGATTACGCAAGGAGTCACGAGAATTTCTTTATTCATGACATCAACTACATCTCGGCTGTTTACGGAATAAAGAAATGGTCCGATCCGGGCGACTGGTACAGATACAAGTATGCGGTTGCAGTTTCAGCCATCCCGGAGTTTGCTTTCAACCTTTCGCACATAATCAAGGCGGTTTACGGCAAGAACAAGAAGGCGTTCGCCCTTGATATGGACAACACCCTCTGGGGCGGCATCGTAGGCGACGACGGCCCTGAGAATATCCACATAGGGCACGAGGATGCGGAATCCGAACTGTTCACCGAATTCCAGCAGTACATCAAGGCACATAAGGATCTGGGCATCCTTCTGACCGTCGCTTCCAAGAACGACGAGGAGAATGCGCTGGCAGGCCTCGCGCGTCCCGATTCCACGCTGAAGCAGGACGATTTCCTCATCATCCGCGCCAACTGGGATAACAAGGACCTCAACATAAAAAAGACAGCGGCAGACATCAACATCGGCGCCGATTCTTTTGTGTTCGTTGATGACAACCCCGTCGAAAGGGCGCTCGTAGAAGCTCAGGTCCCGGGCATCAGCGTGCCTGAGGTCGGCGCTCCTGAGACATATATCGACATTATCGATTCCAACGGTTTCTTTGAGGTCACCGGGCTCTCGGCTGAAGACTTAAAGCGTAACGGAATGTACAAGGCAAACATGGAAAGAGCGAAGGCATCCGCATCTTTCGATGATTACGACGACTACTTAAGGTCGCTCGAAATGCAGGCTGAGATCAAGCCTTTCACACCTCTTTATATGGCAAGGATCGCCGAACTTACGAACAAGAGCAACCAGTTCAACCTCACGACCCTCCGCTGCAGCCAGGCTGAGATCGAGAAATTTGCGGCCGATCCCGCGTATATCACGCGCTACGGCAGACTTGAGGACAAATTCGGCGATAACGGCGTTGTCGCGGTATCTTTCGGCCATGAGACGGAAGAGGACGGGGAGAAGGTATTCCTGATGGACCTCTGGCTTATGAGCTGCAGAGTCTTGAAGCGCGGCATGGAGTTTGCCATGATGGACGAGTTCGTTGCCGAGTGCAAAGAGCGCGGAATTGCCAAGATCAAAGGCTTTTATTATCCTACCGCGAAGAATAAAATGGTTAAGGACTTTTACGGAATGCAGGGATTTGTTAAAATCCGTGAGTCGGAGGACGGGTCAGCCGAATGGGAACTCGATCTTTCCGCGCCGTATTTTTCTAAGAACGTCGCGATCAAAGTCAATTGACATAAGGAGATACTGTAATGACAAGAGAAGAAGTATTCGTAAAGCTTAATGAGATATTTCAGGATGTTTTCGACGATGAGGACATCAATGTAACCGATTCCACCACCGCAGCCGATGTTGACGGCTGGGATTCACTCGAGCACATCAACCTGCTCGTTGCTATCGAGAGAGGCTTTGGCATCAGATTTACGATGGGTGAGACAACAGGTCTCAAGAATGTCGGCGAGATGGTCGACAAGATCATGGCTCACCTCGGATAATCCTAAATGTCGCTCGTATCAGCCGCTTTCCTGATATTTGTTGCGTTTACCGCACTCATCTACTATCTCATGCCCGGCGGCGCGAGACGGTGGGTGCTGCTTGCGGCCAGCCTGGCATTCTGCGCGTCCTGCGGATTCTATTCGCTCGTTTTCGTGCTCCTGGCTGCGGTCACGACCTTTATCGGAGGACTGCTCGCGGGACCTTCAAAGAGCAAAGACTTAAGGAATGCCGCGACGGTCATCACTGTTGTCCTTAACCTCGGAATACTCTGCTCGGTCAGATATTACGGTGTGATCGGTATATTTGCGGAGAATCTGAACAAGGTCTTCGGCGCTTCCGAAAATACCCGCACGTTCATGTACTATGCGATTCCCGTCGGCATGGCGTTCTATACGCTCCAGCTGATCGGCTACACGCTCGACTGCAGATGGGAGAGGACCGAGCCTGAGAAGAACTTCTTCAGGTATCTGCTTTTCGCGACGTATTTCCCGTACTTTACTTCAGGCCCGATGAATTCTTATGCCGATCTTTCGGTCAAGCTGGACGGCGCAAAGGATGCGGTGTT
>ODAI011344829.1_pt1 | contig 10188 bp, 8 predicted proteins | sample 1539321 | NCBI WGS metagenome assembly ODAI01 (sample SAMN02144231, study PRJEB22623) | gut metagenome | biome: sheep rumen | host: Ovis aries | place: New Zealand | reverse complement strand
CCAGCACCGGATAGCCGGCTTCGGTGACGGACTGGGGGGCAAAGTCAATGAGCAGTTCTCCAAGGGCAACAACATCATACATAGCGGGTGCCTCCTTCAAAGTAATCCAAATTCAGGGAATATCATGCAGACTGCATAGAGCTCAGAGGAAATCGGGAAAACCCGTTTCTTTCCGGGACGGGGGCCTTTCATGGCTTCATTCTATCAGAGACAGGCGGGGAACGTCAACGATCCGGGAGCGGAGGCGGAGCGGAAGAAGCCCTGGGAGAAAAAGCTTTTTCAAATAATTGTTGAATTTACGAACCAATTCGGGTATGATATTCCTGACAGAAGAAAGGGGGGTCCGATATGAGCAGTCCGTCTCTGGGCGAGCAGATTCGTGAGCGGCGCAGTGCGCTGGGCATAACCCAGCGGGAGCTGGCGCGAAGGATCAATGTGAGCCATTCGACCCTGTCCCGCCTGGAAAACACACCGGGGATCTATGCGGATACCAGAACGCTGGTTCTGATCAGCCAGGAGCTGGGGCTGGATCTGACGTCGATGATGGCGCACTATCATGAGATTCCGGATCAGGAGGAGCTTTCCCTGATTGCCCGCGCCCGGGGAAAGATGTCTCCGGAGGAGCGGGACCGGATGATGGCGCTGCTGCGCCAGGAATTCAGGGACTATTTTGAACCGGATGATGAGGCGGACGGCGGAAGGCGCGGACGGGTCTGATGCCGTGCCGGATTTGTCCGGAATCATCTTGACAAGGGGAGCCGTCTTTGGATAAACTGTTTCATATGGTATCATTCATTTACAGGAGGGGATTGCTTTGATGAAAAAAATGTCTGTTCGCTTTGCCCTGATGGTTCTGGCTCTGGCGCTCGCTCTGTGCGCGACCGCGCTGGCGGATCCGTCCGAAAACCTGCAGAAGGTGTATGACGCGCTGACCGCGGATGGTTCAGCCTTCAGCCAGAGCGCCGCCATGTACGCGGAATATTATGAAGGCGTGACCATGGAGGCGGTCCTGGACGATGCCGGCATCACCATCGCCGTCAACAGTGAAAACGAATATGTCCCGGCCGGTTCCTGGACCTTTACCGAGGAGGGCAATGCCCTGACCGCCACCATCGATAAAGGCGACTATGTGGGATCCAGCATGCTCAGCATGCTGCTGTCCGCCTCGGCGGAAGCACAGGGGATCAACAGCACCCTGTTCAACGGCTATGTCAGCGCGTTGACCATGACGGGTCTGGAAAACAAATACTTCACCTTTGAAGAGGATGAGGCGGCCGGCACCGTGAAGTGCAGCATCGACATCGTCGGTCCCTATGAGCTGGAAGGCCTGGAGGATATGGTTCTGACCGAGGATTTCCTGAAGGAGCAGAGCCTCTTTGAGCCCCTGAACGACACCTATTACAGTCACGCGGTGAATTTCGGAAAAATCAGCCTGATTGCCAACGGCAACGCGGACAGCGTCACCTTCCTCGTCCTGGAATACGGCGAGCTGGACGACAAGGCCCTGGCGGCCGTGATCAGTGCCGCAAAAACGCTGCAGCCCAAGGGCTGGGAGGACTTCGTGGCCAGCTACACCGAGCTGAAGGACGCGGAGGAAGCCGGTTATACGGCCGTTCTGAACGCGGATGAGGCTGCGGTGAAGGAAATCATTGAGGACTCCTTTGACGGATACAGCGCCGCGATCATCACCGTTGGAGAGATCGCCGAGTAAACCGGCCGGAAAAACAGAAAGAAGACTGTGAAAGCGCTCACAGTCTTTTTTCTGTTGTCCCGCACTGCCGGAGCGGCCCGACAGGAGGATCGGTCGGGGAGGACGCGGGCCGGTTTCCGGAGGGAGACACTTGTTATTTTGGCTGAAAATTGTTATACTTTCTGATACCAGATGAAAAGGTCAAGGATCCATATACCGGGCTGATTGAATAATCCCGAGGAGGAGTTTCCCATGCGACTTCCCTTTCTGGCTCAGCTGATCAAAAGCACAAAACCGGAGGAATTGATCTGGCGGCTGAGACATACTGCCTTTGACGAACTGATGGAGATCGATCTGTCAAATGACCAGTATCAGATGCTGTTTCATGCCGACGGGAAGTTTTTTACTCCGGTCAGCGACTCCAGATATTCCCAGCTGTTTCGCTATTCATCGGAGAACATGGTCCATCCGGAGGACCGGGGCAGGCATGATGCCCTGATGCGGGCGGATCATATTCTGGAGCATATGCGGCAGGCGCAGATTCCCGGCGTGCTGATGGATGAACTGAGATATATTGCCCTGGACGGAAACTGGCACTGGATGCTTCATCTGCTGATTTCCGGCACGCAATACGGCATCCCGGATAACCATGTCTATGTCTATATGTATGATATTCAGGAAATGGAGGATCGGGAGCATGGGCAGGATCCGAAAATTCAGTATTCGGCCGAGCGGCTGCTGGATCGGATGCCCGGCATCCGGGCGGAGCGGATGTTCTTCTCCCTGGCGCAGGAGCTCTATCCGCGCCTGAAGGGCTCCTGGTGCCTGATTGCGGTGGATATCAAGCATTTCAAGCTTTTCAAGGAGCTGAACGGGGCGAAGAAGGGAGATGATCTGCTGATCCGCTGCGCCGCCGTGCTGGTGGATCTGGCGGACAGGACCGGAGGCCTGGCCGGATACCGCGGGCAGGATGACTTCTGCCTGATGGTTCCGTTTGATCACAGCCTGGTGGAGAAGCTCTTTGACAGCCTGCACCGGATCATTGACGAGCTGAGCAGCACCAGCGGATTTTATCCGATTCTGGGCATCAGCATGATGGACGACCCGGGCATGAGCGTTGTGGATCTGTTCAATCGCGCCGCGCTGACGGCGGAGGAAATCAAGGACGATCTGCAGTATCACATCCGCGTCTATGATCCGGAAACCCACCATCGGCGGGTGGAAGAGTTTCGCCTGCTTTCCGAATTCCATGAGGCGCTGCGAAGCGGAAGCATCTATTTTGCGCTGCAGCCTCAGTGCCGGGTGGCCACGCTGCAGATCGTCGGGGCGGAATCGCTGGCCCGGTGGCAGAGAAAGGACGGCAGCTATGTATCGCCGGCCATCTTCGTGCCCATCCTGGAGAAATACGGCATCGTGACGGAGCTGGACCGGTACATCTGGGAATCGGTCTGCCGATGGCTGAAGGAGAACCTGGATGCGGGACGGAAAGTTGTTCCCATCTCCCTGAATGTATCCAGAATTGATATCTTCTCCATGGACGTTCCCATGGTGCTTTCGGAATATGTGCGCCGCTATCAGATTCCCGTGCGCCTGATCAAGATTGAAATCACGGAGTCCGCCTACGTGGACGACGCGGAGCGGGTCAAAAAAACCATTTCCGATCTGCAGCAGCAGGGGTTCCAGGTGCTGATGGATGACTTTGGCAGCGGCTATTCCTCGCTGAATATGCTGCGGTCGATCAATGTGGACATCATCAAGCTGGATGCCCAGTTCCTGCGCTTCAACCTGGGGGAGGAGCAGAAGGGAATCAATATTCTGGAATCGGTCATCAACTTGACGAAAACGCTGGGGACTCCCATGATCGTGGAGGGCGTGGAGTCTCCGGAGCTGGCGCACTATCTGGCGGACATGGGCTGCCAGTATATGCAGGGCTTCCATTACTATCGGCCGATTTCCCCCGCAGAGTTCGAAAGGCTGCTGGCTGAGCCGGGCAAGGTGGATGAAAAGGGCATCGTCATGCAGATGAACCAGCAGATCCACACCCGCGAATTTCTGGACGATAATATCTTCAGCGACGCCATGCTCAACAATATCCTGGGTCCGGTGGCGTTCTATCAGCAGAAGGGCGAAAATATCGATATCATCCGGTATAATCAGCAGTTTGTGAGTCTGATCGGCCTGGAAGGGGATGTCATGGAGGAAAGAAGATATCACATTCAGGATTATTTCTTTCCGGAGGATCGGCAGAAGATGCTCGACCTGCTGGCCAGGGCGCGGAAGGACCGCCTGAACGGCGCGAGCGGTCAGGTTCGGGTTTACAAGCCCAACAGCATGCTGTTCTGGATGGATCTGCGTGTCTATTATCTGAAGGAGGATCAGAGCGGATACATCTATTACGCTTCCGCCCGGGATATGACGGAGCTGCAGTATATCAACGTGGATCTGCCGGGCGGCTATTATCGCTGCAGGCTGGACGACGGGCTCGAGTTCCTGTATTTGAGCAGCACGTTCCTCAAGATGTTCGGGTATACCCGGGATGAGATCCGGGTGCTGTTTCAGGACCGGCTCATCAACATGGTGCATCCCCTGGATCGAAAGCGCATACTGGAGCAGGCGCACAGCCTGCTGAAGGGCGAGGACACGCGCTTCATGCCCTACCGCGTGCTCGCCAGAGACGGGACGTACCGGTATGTGGCGGATCAGAGCCGGCTGACGGAGCAGCTGGGACCTGTCTGCTGGCAGAGCGTCATGATCGATATCACGGAGGTCATGACGCTGCGGAACCGGATGAGAGTCCTGGAAAAATATTCCGCGGACAGCATCATCTTCCTGCGGAAAGCGACGGCGGACAGGCCGCTGGAGGTGGCGGTATACGGGATGGAGGAGGCGCTGGAAATGAACCAGGCCGAGTTTGAACAGGCCCTCCTGGATGGCAGCTTTTTTGCAGCGCTGTCCGGCGGGGAGCCGCTCTCCCTGGCGAAGATCCGGGCGAAAGGCATCCCCTGGAGCGAATGCAGATATCAATATACCGCCAGGAGCGGAAAGCAGCGTACGCTGCAGATCCGGCTGAACTCCGTGAACAGGGCGGACGAGTCGCTGCAGTATATCCTGAATATTGCGGTAGGCTGAACGGAGAAAAGCGGGAGAGCGGGGAACACGTCCGGCGGCTCAGTCGTCCCGGACCACATTCCGTGCCCAGAAGTCGGAACGGAGCATGAGCAGGCCGATGATGACCTTCACAATGTCGATGAACTGGACGCAGAAATAGATCTGGACAATGGTCAGGTCGGTGAAGCGGGTCAGAAGGAACGCCAGCAGGACGGTGACGGCCCAGGTATAGATCGCGTCAAACAGGAAGGTGATGATGGTCCGTCCGCCGGAGCGAATGGTGAAATACGTCACATGGGCGAAGGAATGAAGCGGGAGGGACAGGCCTGCGATCACCAGCAGCTGGCGGGTCAGCTCCCGGACGTCCTCGTGGATGTTATACAGCAGGGGAACATAGGGGGAGGCGATGATCATGGCGCCGCCGATGATCACATGAATGACCTCCGTGAGGAAAATCAGCTTGCGGTCCACATCCCTGGCCTCCTCCATGAGCCCCGCGCCGAGCCGCTGACCGACCATGATGGAGACGGCGCTGCCCATGGCAAACATGATGACGCAGAAGAGGTTCCAGGCCGTGCCGGTGATATTCAGCGCGGCGACGGCGTTCAGCCCGCGGGTGGAGTAGAGCTGGTTGATGAAGGTCATGCCCAGGGACCATAGGATTTCGTTGATCAGCAGCGGAGTACCCGTGCGCGCGATCTTGCCGACCAGCTTCCGGGGAACGCGGAGGCTTGCATAGGCACCGCGGAAAAAGGGATACCGATCCGTGTGGCGATGCGCGTGGGTGACCACGATCGCCAGCTCCACAAAGCGGGAAATGACCGTGGCGATCGCTGCGCCGCGCACGCCCAGAGCGGGAGCGCCCAGATGGCCAAAGATCAGCACCCAGTTCAGAAAGAGGTTGGTCAGAATGGCACAGATGCCGGCAAACATGGGCGCGGTGGTTTCTCCGGATTCGCGGAGGGTGCTGGCATAGGTCTGCACAAGCGCAAAGGGCAGAAGCCCCCAGAGCATGACGCTCAGATAGTCAAGCGCTTCCCGCAGCGCCAGGGCCATGTCTCCGCCGTTGCTCTCCCCCTGCAGAAAGCTGCGGATGAAGAACTCGCCCCGGAGGAGATAGACGCCGATGGCCACGAGAGAGCAGACCACGCTGAGACAGAGCTTGAAGCGGAAGGTATAGCGCATGCCGTCCATGTCGCCCTTGCCGAAAAACTGCGCGCCGAAGATGCCTGCCCCGCTGAGGCCGCCGAAGATGGCGAGCATGTGCACGTTGAGGATGGAATTGGTGATGGAGGCGGCGGAGATGGCCTCCGTTCCCAGACGCCCGACCATGATGTTATCCAGAAGGGATACGAAGGAGGAAATAAACTGCTGGATAATGATGGGAATCAGCAGCGTCAGAACGCTGCGATAGAAGGAGCGGGAACCGATCAGACGAGACTTCATTATGCATACCTCTCAGGCCGGAAATCGACTCAGCTATTGTACAGGAACAGGCTCAATTGTCAAGCGTCAGACGTAGCGGCGCAGCAGAATGAAGAGCCGACCCTTCCGGGATTCCTGCTGAATGCCGTCATAGATCGCCTTGCCGTAGCCGCGGACGCTGAGCACGTCGCCAGGGGAAAGGACTCTGCTCCGGTCCGGCATGACCCGGCTGTTGATGAACACCTTCTCCGCGGGAAAGAGCGCCTGGGCATGGCCGCGGGACAGGCCGGTGAAGGCGGCGACCACGGCATCCAGCCGCTCCGAGGCGACGTTGAGCCGCAGGGACTGAAACGTCGGCTGCACATCCGGGCTGTTCAGGGGAAGGGACTCCGCCCGCACGGAGGTGTTCCGCACCCGGCTGAGGGACAGCAGGAGCGGCTCTGCGGACCGGAGACAGAAAACATAGGCGGAGCTGTCCCGGATGAGGAGATCGCCGATCATGCTCCGCTCGATCCCCAGGTTCATCACCGCCCCGAGAAAATCGCGATGGCTCAGCGCCTCGGCGAAACGGGCGGACAGGGGCGCAAGCAGCACCAGGGACAGGGGCGGATCCGGCGGCTCTCCGCAGAGCGACTCGGAGCCCGCGGCCAGCAGCTGACGCTCTGCCGCCTCGTGGCCGCCGCAGAACCTCCAGGGCGTCTCCGCGGCAGCGGGCGATCTGGACCAGTCATCCTGCTCAGCCAGGGACAGGAATCCGGAATAGAACCAGCGGCCTGTCCGGTCGCTTCGACGGCAAAGATCCTGCAAATGACGGACGGTCAGCGCCTGCTCATCCATGGGATCACCTCGCTTCAGTCAGGATGGGAGCCTCATCATACCATGTTTCAGCGGGAAAGCAAAGAAAGAAAACCGGCAATCGGGTCAGGAAAGGAGGGGATTTCGGGTGCGCCGCAGACGAATTGCTGTTTTCATGGCGAGCGTGGACCGGGAGTACCAGCAGATTTTTTCTGCGGGCCTCGCGGCCGCGGGCCGGCAGTATGATATGGATCTGTGCATTTTCAACAGCCAGGGGCATCCGAATGAGGCCATCCGGACCAACGAGGGCCAGGAAAGCGCGATTTATGAGCTGTTTGATCCGGAGAGCTTTGACGGCGCCATTTCCCTTCTGGCGACGATGGGCAATGACCAGACGTCGCGGAAGGTATGGGAGGCCATTTCGCGGGTGCAGCGCAGGGGAATGCCTCATGTCTCGATGGATGTCCCGGTGGAGGGGGCTGTGACGCTTTGCTTCGACGATCGGGGCAGCGTGATCGCGCTGACGGAGCACCTGATTGAGAAGCACGGAGTTCAGAGCGTCGCCTTCGTCAGCGGTCCGCTCATTTCCGGCGTGTCCCAGGAGCGGCTGCGCGCGTGCCGCGACGCCCTGGCCGCCCATGGTCTCGCCCTGGAGGAGGAGCTGCTTTTTGACGGCCAGTGGACCCGGATCGGAGGCCGGGAGGCCGCGCTTCAGATGCTGAACCGGGGCGGGAAGCTGCCGGACGCGGTGATCTGCGCCAATGACGATATGGCACTGAGCGTGATGGAAACATTTCAGGAGCACGGGATCCGCGTGCCGGAGGATGTGCGGGTGACCGGCTTTGATGCGCTTCGGGAGGCGGTCATGCGCGGCCTGACGACGATCAGCCGGCCCATCGACCAGAGCGCCAGGCTGGCGATGGAAATCCTGTGGAACTGGCTGGAGGGACGGGAGCCGACCGAATGGACCCGAATCCTGAAAACGAACCCGGTCTATGGAAACAGCTGCGGCTGCTTCCTGTCCCTCGAGCAGAAAATAGAAAAGCTCCGGGGCCTCGAGCGGGAGCGGGGAAAAATGGAATCGAACATGACGCGGGTCAGTATGTTTTCCGACATGATGGTGAGCGTTTCCGGGGAGGAGGAAACGGTGGAAAGCATGCGGGAATTCGTCCGGGGCTGGGAGCTTGGAGAATTCTTTCTCTGCATTGATCCGGCGATCTGCCGGGACGGATTCGAGCAGCAGAGCGCAGGCATATTCCCGGATCGGATGCTGCTGCTGTACGGTACGCGGGAGGACCGGGAGGAGGAGCGGCAGCTCTTTGACCGCCATGAGCTGGCGCCTGTGCTTCAGCAGATGCGGGAAAAGCCCGTATGCCTTGTATTCTGCCCGCTGTACTACCGGGACCGGGAACTGGGCTATGTCGCGATGGGCCTGGGGCCGGGAACCGGGCTGAACCTGTATTCCATTCTGATGTTGCTCAACAGCACGCTCATGGTGCTGTATCTGCAGAGCAGCATGCGCCGCTATGCCGAAACGATTGAGCGGCTGGTGAACCATGATATCATGACGGGCATGATCAACCGGAGAGGCTTCATGACGCTGGCTCCGGCCGTGCTGGAGCAGGCGAGGCGGGAAGGCCGGTTCTTTGTGCTGATCAGCGCGGACATGGATCATATGAAGCAGATCAACGATGAATACGGCCATCTGATGGGAGATGAGGCCATCTGCAGGATGGGCGAAGGAATGCGGGTGCTGGAAAGCCGGAACATGACGCCCGTCCACATCAGCGGCGATGAGTTTCTGGCCTTCGGCATCGCCGACAGCCTGCAGGCGGCGGAAGAGCTCGTTCCGCTGATCCATGCGGAGCTGAAGCGGCAGAACGCTGAGCGCCCCTGGATTCAGGAGATTACGACGAGCCTGGGAATGTACGCGGCGGTGCCGGAGGCGGGAGAGGAGCTGGACCGCTTCCTGACCAGGGCGGACCGCGCCATGTACGCGGACAAGACGCGGAAGAAAGGACGGAGCACGTCCGGCTAAGTCCGGAAAAGGAAGCGGAGAACAGGGAAGACGCCGGGGAGTTACTCCCCGGCGTCTTCATCGTCCATCTGATCAATCATGGTCAGAAAATATTCAAATACGGCTTCCTCGGTGGCGTCATCCGGCGCCTCATACACATCCTGTCCGGAGGCATCCTGCCGGATGTGCAGGATCACGATCTCCTGCTCATCGCTGTCCGCGTCCGCGGCCTCGGCGGGTGAGAGCACCAGGTAGCTTTCGCCCTGGTATTCCAGGGTGGCGAGATGCTCGAAGGAAACGGCGTTTCCTTCCTCGTCGATCAGCTCGACGAATTCATTTTCTTCTTCCGGGGAGAGATTCTGATCATTGGGCGTCATGGAAAATCCCTTCCTTTCCTGTTCAGATGCCGGAATCCCGCGGCTGGGCATCCAGCCACTGGCGGAGGATGACGGAGGCGGCCACCATATCCACATGCTGCTTTCGCCCGGCACGGGACATGTGATCCTCCAGCAGCGCTTCCTCCGCGGTGACGGTGGTCAGACGCTCATCCTGATAATGGACGGTCAGCCCCGCCTTTTCCAGCTGTGCGCAGAACTCCCGCACCTTTCGGGCCTGAAAGCCTTCCGTCCCGTCCATATTGAGCGGGAGACCGGAAAGCACCTCGTCCGTTTCATACCGGTCGCACAGCGCCCGGATGTGCCGGGTATCGGGACCCCATCCCACCCGCGTCAGCACCTCCACAGGGGAGGCGATGGTACGGGTGGGATCGGAGACGGCGATGCCGATGCGGACATCGCCGATATCCAGGGCGACAATGCGCTTATTCATCCCGGTCATGGCTGGCGCGGCGGGGCGGACGGCGGTTGCCTTCCGTACGGCGCGGCGCGTCGCTGTGATTGGTATAGTTGAGGTCGTTCCGGACCAGGTTCACCCGGCCCTGAGCGTCGATTTCGCTGACGCGAACCTCCAGCTCATCGCCGATGTTGACCACGTCCTCCACCTTCTCCACCCGCTTGTTGTCCAGCTTGGAGATGTGAATCATGCCATCCTTGCCGGGCAGCAGCTCGACGAAGGCGCCGAAGTTCATGATGCGAACCACCTTGCCGGTGTACACATCGCCCACTTCGATATCCTTGGCGATGCCCTCGATGAT
>ODAI010654794.1_pt1 | contig 10188 bp, 7 predicted proteins | sample 1539321 | NCBI WGS metagenome assembly ODAI01 (sample SAMN02144231, study PRJEB22623) | gut metagenome | biome: sheep rumen | host: Ovis aries | place: New Zealand | reverse complement strand
TGGGTGCAGTATCCTGCAAGCGCCTCGTCAATGGAGTTATCCACAATCTCATAGACAAGGTGATGCAGACCGCCCGAGCCGGTCGTTCCGATATACATACCGGGACGCTTGCGGACAGCCTCCAGTCCTTCGAGGACCTGAATCTGATTTTCGTCATATTCGCCCGTGACCTGCGTCTGTGCGAGCATTTCTTCATTCTGTTCCATATCTGCCATGTTCACAGCCTCCGCCATTTCTCATTTGTGTATATGTTAAAACATCGTGCCTGCGCGCTTTCTGAGTGTTGCCGCCGAGATGGAGGAAATATATGCCGTCTCCGTGCCGTTTTCCATGCAGATCACAAAGCTCTTCGGCATTTCCTCCGAGACATTGACGACTCTGCCCTCCGCCTCCATGCGGTTCAGATACGCGCGCGTATCCGGCCCGATGGTCGTATTTTCAATATCAAACAGCCCGATCACGGTGCTGTCATGGATGGAGATGCGCTCTCCGAGATGAATATACATAAAGGGCGCCTCCTCCCTTATTCTGTCAGGCTTCCTTCCGCCATGTGATACACATTGCAGTTGCCTGTCTCGCTGATCTCGCGTGCCCTGCCGATCGCATCCGGGTGACATGCCGTCAGGAAAATCTGCATGTCCTCGATGATCTCATAGACAAGATTCTGCCGCTGTGCATCGAGCTCACCCATCACATCGTCGAGCAGAATGACCGGCGTTTCTTCCTTTTTCTCATAGAAAACCGCCGCCTGCGCAAGCTTCAGGACAAGTGCCGTCGATTTCTGCTGCCCCTGCGAGCCGAATTCCCGGACGGAAAGCCCGTCAATCTTGCAGGAAAAATCATCTCTCCCGGCACCCTTTGCCGTGAAGCCGAGCCGGATGTCATCCTCCGCCGATTTTGTGAGCTGCTCAAGGTAATATGCCTGCATCTCCGCAGTCGGGCGGTCGGGAATCTCGGAATTGCGGAACAAATTGGAGCGGTATTTGACCGCGAGCTTTTCACTTCCGCCTGTAACGGTGTGATAGAATTTTGACGCGACTGCCGCAAGCTGCCGGATATAGGCATATCTGAGGCAGGTGAGCAGCGAACCGTGCGCCGCAAGCTGCGTATCCCAGACAGAAAGCTCCCTGCGGTCTGCCTTTCCGAGCTGAATCTGTTTCAGCACGGCATTGCGCTGCGCTGTCAGATGATCGAACCGCCGCAGCACCCCGAGCATGGCAGGGGAGAGCTGCGAGCCGCAGAGATCCATGAAGGCACGCCGTTTTTCGGGTCCCGAGCGGATCAGCTCCCGGTCATCCGGCGAGAAGATCACACACTGAAATTCCGCAAAGAGGCGGCTGCCGCCCTGCACGGGCACGCCGTTCAGCAGGATCTTTTTCTGCTTTGCGTCGCCGCGCTGCATGTGAATCTGAATCTCCTGCGTTCTGCGGCTGTCTTCAAATTTCAGTCTGAGGTGCATGGCAGGCGCTTTCAGCCCGATGAAATCTCTCTCCTTCGCGCCGCGGAAGCTCCGGCAGCCCGTACAGGTCCAGATCGCTTCCAGCAGATTGGTTTTCCCCTGCGCGTTGTTCCCGAGAATGAGATTCAGCGAAGGATGCGGCGTCAGTGAGACCGCATGCAGATTGCGGTAATCCTCCGCCTCCAGCGAAACGATCCGCATTACGCCTCTTCGTCCTTCGGTGCATGCACGATGACTTCATATTCGCCTGCCTGCATTTTGTCGCCGTCGCGGAGCTTTTTCCCGCGCATGGTGCAGACCTCGCCGTTCACCATGACATGACCGTCCTGAATGAGCTGCTTTGCAAAGCCGCCGGTATCGGTGAGATTTGCAAGCTTCATGAGCTGTTCCAGCTTGATAAATGATGTTCTGATCGTGATTTCGATGGTTTCCATATTATCTCCGTACCTGGACAGGCATGATGATCGCGACCGAACCCTCGCCGTCTGCTTCCATGATCTTGACGGCTCTGTCGGCTGCGGTGAGCTGAATGCGGACAACATCGCCCTGAATTGCGCGGACGGCATCGAGCAGATAGCGGTTATTGAAGCCGATGACCAGCTTGTCGCCGGTAATGTCGCCTGCGATCACATCGTCGATGCTGCCGATGACATTCTGGCAGCTGATGCGGACACAGTCATCCTCAATCTGGAACCGCACAGCGGTCTTGTTCTTCTCGCTGATAAGCAGTGCGCAGCGATCAAGGCTGTCGGTCAGCTCACGCTTCGAGAGCTTTATCTCGGTCTTAAAGCTGGTCGGCACGCTGCGCTTGTAGTTGATAAAATCGCCGGCAAGCAGTCTGGTATAGACAGAATAGCCGCCGATCTCGAAAATCGCATGATGCTGGTCGAGACGGATGCTGCTCGGCTTCTCGTTCTTTTCATCCTCGGTGAGCAGATGTTCGATCTCACGGAGCGCCTTTGCCGGCACGACAAAGCGGACAGGATCCTGACCGGGCAGCGGCTCTGTGCGGATCGCCATGCGGTAATTATCAAGCGCGACAATATTCATCGCACCGTTTTCCATTTCGATGAGCTCGCCGGTAAAGATCGGCTTGGTCTCATCGAGCGAGACGGCATAAATCGTCTGATTGATCATATTCTTGAGCAGACCCTGCGGGATGACCGCGCCTGCCTCCTGCTCCACAGCCGGGAGATCGGGATATTCGTCTGCGGGAAGACCCGGGAGCTGGCATTCGGTGTCGCCGCCGCGGATCGTGATTTTCAGATGCTCGTCAGAGCTGACCGTGATGATGCCGTCGGGCATTCTGCGGACAAGCTCACAGAAAAGACGGCTGTCTGCGAGCAGAACGCCTGCCTCCTCGACCGCCGCCGGAATCTCCGTGCGGATGCCGAGCTCGAGATCGTAGCCTGTCAGCGAAAGTGCGATGCCGTCTGCCTGGAGCCGGACTGCTGCCAGCACCTCCATCGGCGTTTTGGCTGAGGTCGCCTTCGCAACATTCGGCAGCACCTCGATGAGGTCTGTCTTCTGGCATGTAAATTTCATATGATGATTCTCCTTTTCATATCCCGCCTGGGGTGCAGGCTGTTTTTAAAAACGGGATTTCCGTTTTCAGCCGCGAAGCGGATCTGATCTCAGAAAAGAGTATAATTATAATTCAGTAGTAGTAGTAGGGGCTGTGGAAAGGTGGAAACCGATTTTACGCCGTCCGCTTTTTTCTGAAACAGCGCAGAAATCGGTTGCTTCTTCCGTGCAGAAGTTTTTCGGGAGCGTCTGTGCAGAAATTCTGGAAAAGTGGAAAGCCTGTCCGCATGCAGTCCGGGAAAGTGTAAAGCGTGGAAATGCGGGCAGTGAATGTTGAAAAATCGGTGGAAACTGTGAATACTCGGAGTATACAGCCCCGGTTTTCCACATTTCACCTTGTGAAAAGCCGGAAAAACCGCAGAAACGGCGCAAACAGGGGGTCAGTTTTCCACTTCATTTTCAACACCTGTTGAAAACCGGCAGAATCGAACATACTGTCTCACGGAGCATCTGCCGTGATTTTCCAGTTCGTTGAATCTGACACGGATCGGCATACTTCGGCTGCATTTGTCAAAATTTCACCTGATTTGCCGGAACGCACAAAGATGTGGAAAGCGCAGGAGAATTATTTTCCGAAGCCTTCACGGATGGTCTTTGTGATGTTCTCGATGATATCGCGCATCTGTGCATCCTTCTTCATTGCCTTCTGGACGCTCTGGATCGCATAGACGATGGTGGAATGATCTCTGCCGCCGAATTCCTCGCCGATCGCTGCAAGCGACATCTGTGTGATCTCCTTGACGAGGTAGATCGCAACCTTGCGTGCATTGGAGATCTGCTGCGAACGCTTTTTGGAGCGCAGGTCTTCCGGCGTCACACCGTAGACATTGGCGACCTCGGAGATGATGTGCTCAACGGTAACAGGTGTCGGCTGCTCGTCCGTCAGGATATCGCGGATGACGGTCTGCGCCATCTGGATCGAAGGCGGGGAGCCTGCGAGCTGCTTCAGTGCGAGCAGACGCTTCACGGCGCCCTCGAGCTGGCGGATATTGGATTTCAGATGATTTGCAATGAATTCCGCGACTTCATCGGGAATCGGGAGCTCAAGCAGCTCTGCCTTTCTGCGGACGATCGCGACGCGGGTCTCGAAGTCGGGCAAAGCGACATCCGTGATCAGACCCGACTCAAAGCGGGAACGGATGCGGTCCTCGAGGATCTTGATATCCTTCGGCGGACGGTCCGATGTCAGCACGATCTGCTTTCTTGCATTGTGGAGGATATTGAAGGTATGGAAGAATTCCTCCTGTGTGGACTCTCTGCCGCTGATGAACTGAACATCATCGACGAGCAGCACATCTGCACTACGGTATTTCTGATGGAATTCCGGCTGCTTCTTTTGCTGGATCGCTTCAATCAGCTCATTGGTGAAGGTCTCGCCGGTGACATAGATAATATTCAGGTCGGGATTGCGTTTTTTCATCTCATGGGAGATCGCGTGGATGAGATGGGTTTTGCCGAGGCCGGAATCACCGTAGATGAAGAGCGGGTTATAGGTATTGTCGGCATTGTCGCCGCGTGCAACGCTGGTGCAGGCTGCATAGGCGAAGCGGTTGGAGCTGCCGACGATGAAGGTCTCAAAGGTATAGGGATAATTGGAATTCTCGTATGCTTCGCTGAGATCGCTGTGCAGCGCATCGAAGCTTTCGGGGTCAAGATCCGGGCTTTCGGCATCGCTCAGGCTGTCATCCGTGACAATGAGCTTCAGCTCCACCGGGAAACCGACGATCTGCTCGAAGGCTTCGCAGAGGATCTTGTGATAGTTGGTCATGACGATATTCTTATGAAAATCGTTCGGGCAATAGAACACAGCGACATTGCCCTCCAGTCTGGCAGGTTCCAGCGTCGTGAGCCAGAGGTTGCGTGCCATTTCACCGACACCCTGCTCGCTGCAATAATTCACGACTGCTTCATAAACTTCCGCAAAGGAATTCATGGAGTATGTTCACATCCTTTATCTGTATATAATATTTTATGATTTTCGCCTGTCGGGAACCATGTCCGGGTCCCGGAACGGCGCGGAGCTGATCCTTTGGATCAGGGGCATCTGCCCCGGAAAGAAAGGCTGTAATCGCAGTCCGCGAGCTACAGCAGCACAGTCCGATACATCATATATTATAGCATATTGAGCGTTAAATTTCAAGGAGGTCATATAATCTCTGTCGCTTTTCACAAATATCGGAATCCGGCTATCGGATTCTTTTACCATCTAAAAGCCGGGATTTCAACAGGGGTATGAAAAGCCTTATATAAATAGTATAGTTTGACATAAATGATAGATAATATATCAATTTGAAAAGTACACATGGATTCTGTGAGGAAAGCGGCGCAGAATCCGAATACATATATAATATGTAATATTCCGGCAAAGAAATTTTCAAAAATACTTGTAAAATCCGGGAAAATCATGTATAATAAAAGGGTCTGCATATTTGACGGATTTTTTCAGTCTGTCAGCAAAGGAAAAGGAGGAAACTGCATTGGCTAATCCATCAACCGGAGCCGCTGCTGCCGCTTCCATGCAGGGAAGCAGCACGGGCGGGCTTCAAAAGGTACAGGCATGGTTTTACAGGAACCGGGCGTATTTTGCCGCCTTCTTCATTCCTGTCATCCTGCTCTATATCGCGTATGCCTTCTTCGGGCTTACGCCTTACGGAGATCACTCCGTGCTCTGCCTCGACCTGAACGGTCAGTATGTGTATTACTTTGAGGCGATCCGCGATGCCTTCCACGGAAACGGCAGCATTCTGTATAACTGGTCGCGGAACCTTTCCGGCGGCTATCAGGGTGTCATCGGCTACTATCTTGCAAGCCCCTTCACTCTGATTGTCATACTCCTGCCGCGCAAGTGGATCCTCGCGTCCCTGTTTATCATGATCCTCTGCAAGCTCGGCGCGGCATCCGTCACGATGACCTACTTCCTGCGCAAGGCACGCCATGTGGGAGCATTCACCTCTGTGATCCTCGGCACGATGTTCGGCATGTGCGCATACGGTGTCATCCAGACGATCGACCCGATGTGGCTCGACGGTCTGATCGCACTGCCGCTGATCGCGCTCGGCATCGAATATCTCGTCGATGACGGCAGAAAGCTGAACTTCATCATTCCGCTGGCATATATCTGCATCGCAAACTTCTATATCGGCTTCATGTGCTGCATCTTCACTGCGATCTATTTCGTGATCTACACCTGCTTCATTTCGCAGAAGGTGAAGTTTGAGGCAAAGCCCCTGCTGGTCACATGCGGCAGAATGGGCATTTCGGCTGCTGCTGCGATCAGCCTTGCAGCATTCATGATCCTGCCGGTCTACAATGCACTGGCGCTCGGTAAGTTTGATTTCACCAAGAACCCGGACTACTCCTTCAAAACGCAGTTCAATCCGATCGAGTTCATTGCGCAGTTTACCTGTGTCAATCAGTACAGCTCGGTGAATGTGCTCGGTAAGCCGGAGATCTACTGCGGTGTGCTGGCAGCGCTTCTTCTGCCGCTCTTCTTCCTGAACCGCCGCATTCCGTACCGTCAGCGTCTTGGCTACGGCATCATGGCGCTTGTGATGATGCTCTGCATGATGATCCGGCCGATCGACATGATGTGGCATGGCGGACAGATGCCGAACTGGCTGCCCTTCCGCTATTCCTTCATCTTCTCCTTCATCATGCTTTCGATGGCAGGCATGACGCTCCGCTATGTGACAAGCCTCAAGAAGAAGGAGATCTTCGGCACCTTCGGCGTGTATTTCGTCTTTCTGATGATCGTGACCTACTTTGTCAAGCTCGGTGCGGCTGAGCTCAATGACAAGCATCACGGCATGTTCGTCAACCAGAAGGGCGAGGTTTATTTCAACAATCTCTGGAATTCCAATAAATCCTCTGAGACAATCTTCTGGTCGATCGGTCTGACGATCATTCTCCTTGCAATTTATGCAGGTCTTGTGTATGTGCTTTCCAAGAAGAACACTCCGAAGAAGAAGATCGTGACGGCTACAATCGGCATTCTTGCGGCTGTGAGCTGCGAGCTGACCTTCAATGCAAAGGCTTCCTTCGAGGCGATCCATCACGAGGTCGCATATTCCACCAAGAAATCCTATTCGCAGTATATCGAATCCGGCAGAGCGCTCGTGGACAAGCTCTATGCAGAGGATCCTTCCTTCTACCGCGCTGAGAAAACCTATGTCCGCACGGTCAACGATGACGCAGGCTTCCGGCTCCGCGGCATCACGCACTCCAGCTCGGTGATGAACACCCAGATCCTCAAGTTCATCGAGGCGATGGGTTATTCCTGCCGCAGCTATTACTCCCGCTATGAGGGTAATACTCCGCTTGCAGATTCCCTGCTCGGCATCAAGTATGTGCTCGACAAGGGCGATGACAACAAGAATGTGCTCAAGAAAGGGCAGAATTCCGATCTGGATATCGCCTATGATCTGAAATTCACCGAGGTCTGCAAGACACAGAGCGAGACCGATATGGATGTCAGCGTCTATCAGAATCCGAATGCACTGGCGCTCGGCTATATGGTCAGCGAGGATATCCTGAAGGTCGGCTTCTTCGGCAATGACAATCCGTTCAACAGCCAGAATGCACTCCTCAGCACGCTCGTCGGCAAGACAAAGTTCAAGGATGACGGCAACTTCGCGGATGATCCCTTCGAGCATTATTTCTATGATCTCCCGATCACTGAGGAGATGCGACTGAACGATGTCTACAAGGACAGCTACGGCAGTCAGATGAACTTCCGCGAGGTCAAGCAGGAGGACGGCAGCCATGCAGTCGATCCGACCGTCGATATGTTCATTGAGGCGCAGTCCGATGATCCGATCTACCTCTTCTTCAAGACGGAGAACGAGAGCAAGGTCAATCTCTGGCTGACGGATCAGTGGAATGTTGACGGCACCACCTGCTGCAATAAGGACGGCTCCGATGCGAAATCGCTCGGCTCCTATTTCGAGACCGACGATTATCATATTCTCTATGTCGGCACCTATCCGAAGGGCACGCAGCTCCAGCTGCGCATGACGCTCCGCACGGATGCAGCCGGCACAAAGGAAAAGTATGCGATCGTCAAGGCGTTCTATTTCACACACTTCAACACCGCGCTGTTCCAGGAGGATATCAATAAGCTCAAGACAAATCAGTGGGATCTGACGACCTACGGCGGCAGAACGCTCGAGGGCAAGATCACCGCGAAGCAGAACCAGATCATGATGACCTCCGTTCCGTGGGAACCGGGCTGGTCGGTCTGGATCGACGGCAAAAAGGTCAAGGATGAGGATGTGCTGAATGTCGCAAAGGCAATGATCGGTGTGCGTCTCCCCACAGGTGAGCACACGGTCAAGATGAAGTACACCCCGCCCGGACTGAGAACCGGTCTGCTCCTGCTGCTGGTCGGTCTGGCACTGTGCGTCCTCTTCTGGCTCTATGATCAGAAGCACAACGATATGGTGAAGCTCCTTGCAGCGAACCGTAAGAAGGGCATCTACGATCTGCCTTATGAGGATGACCCGGAGCCCGCTGAAAAGGCTGTATCTTCCGGCGGCAGCAGCACGGTCACAACGGTAACGGCGCCGAAGCGCAGCGCAAAGGAAATTGCGGATGAGATCCGCGAATACAAGAAGCTCTGTGACGAGGGTATCATCACGGAGGAGGAATTCCAGGAGAAGAAGAAACAGCTTCTGAATTCCTGATTGCAATGAGAAAAGCTCCCGGTGTGATAAGCATCGGGAGCTTTCTTTGTATGAACACACAAATCACATGATGAAATTCTGATAATCTGTATCAAATTGTTCGTAATATATTGACATTTTATAATAATTATGTTATGATTGAGATATAAACTGCCCCAATAGCGGCTTTTTTCAGAAAGAGACAAAGGAGGCGCATATCTGATGAGCGATGCAGCACACAATAAGCTGATGCAGTGGCTAGGCATTGAAAAGCAGAGCAAATATGTCCGCGACTATTTCTATAAGTATAACATCCGTTCCAGCATCTATATGTCCGTTGTGGTCATCGCGCTTGAGGTATGGATGGTCATTCGCATGATCCGCACGGTCGTCACGAATCACATGACAGGCGATGTCTTCTGGGGCGTGGTTGATAAGTATTTCATGAATTACTTTATCCTCCTGAGCGCCGGCATTTTGATGCTGCTCTATGCGCTGCGGTTTACGCGCGGCTGGCAGAAGTCACGCTGGGCGGCGCTCTTTGTCGCTGCGCTGAGCCTGCTGGTCTGCGTCTATGAGATCCACATGCTCTCGACGCACACGATCTATACTGTCCCCGCACGCACCTATCTCAATTATATCATCCTCTTTCTCGCCGGTGCCGCGATGATCGTCTTCTCTGCAATGCTGATCAGCTCGAAGACGGACAAAAAATGGCAGACGCTCTCTGTGCTCTATATTTTTTCGTTCATCTGCATCAATTTCGGCATCATCATTTCCGTGAATTCCTACGCAAAGGGTGAGCAGATCCTGACCTTCCTCACGATGGAGCTGTTCGTCGTCTGCCTGCTGACATGGCGCCCTGTCATCGGTTTTCTGATTCTGACGGTCTCCTATCTGGTTTTCTTCGGGGAGCTTGATACGCTGGTCGCCGTCAACAGCCCGGACGGTCTGCCCGGCATCACGGAAAGCACGCAGATCAACGGCTTTACCATGTGGCTCTCGACGCTGCTGTTCTGCATTTCCAGCTACCGCAAGACCCGCTCGCAGGCAATGCAGGATGAAAGCCTTGTCAAAATGAACGATCACCTGAGCGAGATCTCCGTCACCGATGAGCTCACCGGCATCCACAATATGTTCTATTTCCGCGAGGAGGCAAAAAAGCTCCTCAGCTATGTCACCACTGACCGCGAGCGTGTGGTTTATCTCTTTCTCGACATTGAAAATTTCAAGTCCTATAATGAGCAGTACGGCTTTCATCAGGGCAATGACCTCCTGCGGCGTTTTGCGAAGGCACTGGAAAAGGCATTCCCCGGCTCGATCGCTGCACGGTATTCCGATGATCACTTTGTCGTGCTGACCTCGAATGAAGGCTGCGAAGAGACCGTTGCGAAGCTTTCCGACGGGATCCGGCACAATCAGGGCGAGGTACAGCTCTCACTGAAATGCGGCGCTTACCATCCCGCAGACGATGAAGCCGATCCG
>ODAI013768363.1_pt1 | contig 10190 bp, 8 predicted proteins | sample 1539321 | NCBI WGS metagenome assembly ODAI01 (sample SAMN02144231, study PRJEB22623) | gut metagenome | biome: sheep rumen | host: Ovis aries | place: New Zealand | reverse complement strand
GGGGCAAAACTTCTATATGGATATCTGCCTTAACAGACAGGCCTGTTGTTTGTGTTTTAAAAAAATGAAGAATATTACAAAATTCTTACAAATATTTGTGCACATTGCTTAAATCAGTTCTATCTATTTTATTAATTAGGATATTGACAAAAATACATAAAAATGATAAAATATTCCCGTTAATGTGTTGTTCCGTAAGTCGAAAACGGAAAATCAGGAGGTAAATTATGAAAAATCTGAAGAGAACTCTGGCAGGGCTTACCGCACTGTCACTTACACTGGGTCTGGCAGCCTGCACCGGCGGCTCAACCGAGCAGGTAGAAGAGACCGCTGCTACCACCACAGCTGTTACAGTTGCTGTAAACACCGCTACTGTTGCAGAAGAGGATCAGGCTACACTTGATGCCGAGGCTGACAAGTATCTCCCTGCTGGTGATGTACTTGGTGACAACACCGAGATAAAGTGGCTGGCTCACTATGACCTTAACCCCAACACAGCCAACGGCGGTTCTGAGTCTATCCCCCTCAACCTGTTCAGAACAAGATACGGCGGCAGCGTAAAGTATTATACCACCACATGGAACACCCGTTATTCCGATCTGTCCACATTCGTACTTGGCGGTGAGGGCATTGACTTCTTCCCCTGCGATACAGCTGCACTCCCCAAGGGCGTTGTATCCGGAATGTTCCAGCCTATAGATGACTACGTTGACCTCTCCGATCCCCTGTGGGACGGCGTTAAGGAGGCAATGGAGATATACAACTTCAGCGGCAAGCACTACGAGTTCGTAACAAGCGTATCCGCTGAGAACGTTGTTATCTACAACAAGGACACCATCGAAGCCAACAACATGGACGATCCCTGGGAGCTCTATCAGCAGGGCAAGTGGAACTGGAACACCTTTGAGAGCATGCTGGAAAGCTATGTAGATCCGGAGGCAGAGCAGTACGGCCTTGACGGCTACTGGGCAGAAAAGGCTCTCTACCTTTCCGCCGGTGTACCTGCCGTTTCCACCGATGATTCCGGATCTCTGGTAGTAAACCTCATGGATCCCACACTTGAAAAGGCTCAGAACTTCATGTACGATCTGTACATCAAGGATCTGGTAATAAACAGAGAGATATTCGACTGGGCTGAGCAGCCTCAGTTCATGGGCGAGGGCAGAGAGCTGTTCTACCTGGTAGGTGCATGGGCTGTTCAGGCTGACCCTGAAACCTGGTCTACTAAGATTCCGCCCGAAAGCCTGGGTCTTGCTCCCGTTCCTTCTCCCGAAGGCTCCGATCCCTATCAGGCTGCTACACTTGACGGCTGGGTACTCTGCAAGGGTGCTTCCAATCCTCAGGGCGTAAATGTATTTGCTCTTTGCAACCGCCTTGCTAACACCAATGACGAGGCTATCGCAATCGGCGATGAGAAGGTGAAGGCAGACTATCAGTGGTCTGACGAGCTCATTGCAATCAACAAGGAGATCAACGAGCTTGCTGCTCAGTATCCTGTAGTTGACCTTGCAACAGGCGTATCCACCGACGTTGCATCCCTCACCACCGACGGCGGCGACAATGTAGGTCTGAGAGCTGCAATGCACGGCGTTGAGTGGGCTACCAACAGAGATGAGATCAGCGGCGTTGTTGAGATGCTGGTACAGGAAGTTGACGACCAGCTCAAGTCTCTCAGCTGAGTTTCTCTTCGATAACAAATTCAAAAAAGGAAGTCACCTTGTGTGGCTTCCTTTTGTTATTATGCACAAAGTATTTTCCTGTTTTCCGTATGCTTTTTAGAAATTTTACAGAAATGCTTGTATTTTTCTGTGTAATATGTTAAAATATTACATAAAGTATGGGGTAGTGTTTGTGAAGCAAGCCATCAGACACTACATACTAAATACGGCACTGCTCACAGCTTGTGCCGGGAAAGGCAGGATGATATGAACAGTACCGTAAACTCAATAGAGGATTACGAATTTCCGCTGTTTGTGTTCCACGAAGGGAACAACTTTGAGGCATTCAACTTCTTCGGTGCCCACAAGGGCACTAAGGACGGCAGGGAGGGCGTGTATTTCAGAGTATGGGCGCCTAATGCGAAGTCTGTTTCCATTATAGGCGACTTCAACAACTGGGACAGGAACGCTGACCCTATGTATCAGCTCTCCGACAAGAGCGTCTGGGAGATATTCCTTGAGGGCGTGGAGAAATTCTTCACCTATAAATACAGCATAGAATCCTCACATTACAGCGTTACCGACAAGGCTGACCCATATGGCACCCATATGGAGCTCAGACCCAATACCGCCTCCAAATACTTTGACATTGACGAGTATGAATGGCATGATGCCAAGTGGTACGAGCACAAGAGGAACACTAATATATACAAGTCCCCTATGAATATCTACGAGGCGCACATCGGCTCCTGGAGAAAGTACGAGGACGGCTCCTACTTCGACTATGTGAAATTTGCACAGGAGATGTCCGCCTACCTGAAGAAAATGGGCTACACCCATGTGGAGCTCATGCCTCTGGCTGAATATCCCTTTGACGGCAGCTGGGGCTATCAGGTAATAGGCTACTATGCGCCTACCTCCCGCTACGGCACCCCCGAGGACTTCATGAAAATGGTGGATATATTCCACGAAAACGGCATCGGTGTCATCCTTGACTGGGTGCCTGCCCACTTCCCCAAGGATGCTGCGGGTCTGTTTGAATTCGACGGCTCCGACTGCTATGAATATACGGATCCCCTTAAAAAGGAACACGCCTCTTGGGGCACGAGGGTATTTGACTACGGCAAGGGAGAGGTTCGCTCCTTCCTCATTTCCAACGCAGTCTACTGGATAGAGAAATTCCACGTTGACGGACTGAGGGTGGATGCGGTGGCATCTATGCTCTACCTTGACTATGACCGCAGAGAGTGGCGTCCTAACAAGGACGGCGGCAACGAGAACTACGAGGCCATTGAATTCCTTAAAAAGCTCAATACCGCAGTATTCGCCCGCAATCCGGATGTGCTCATGATCGCTGAGGAATCCACAGCTTGGCCCATGGTGACAAAGCCTGCGGATGTAGGAGGCCTAGGATTCAACTTCAAGTGGAACATGGGCTGGATGAATGACACCCTTGACTATATGCGCACAGACCCCATCTACCGTGCAGGCAATCACGGGAAGCTGACATTCTCCTTCTTCTATGCGTTCAGCGAGAATTATATACTCCCCATATCCCACGATGAGGTGGTTCACGGCAAGGCCTCCCTCTTCGGGAAGATGTCCAGCCAGTCCATGGAGGGGAAATTTGCATCAGAAAGGGCATTTATCGCCTATATGATGGCTCACCCCGGCAAGAAGCTCAACTTCATGGGCAACGAATTCTCACAGGTCATCGAATGGAACTACAAGCAGGAGCTTGACTGGATGCTGCTCCAGTATGACACACATCAGAGGATGCATCGCTTCTTCGAGGATATCAACAAATTCTATCTTGAAAACACCCCCATGTGGCACAATGATGATTCCTGGGAGGGCTTCAAGTGGATAAGCGCTGATGACTATACCCAGTCTATCATCGCATTCCGCAGGATAGACACCACAGACCCCGAGAACCCGCAGGAGATCATTATCATCTGCAACTTCGTGCCTGTCACCCGCTTTGACTACAAGATAGGCGTTCCCTATGAGGGTACATACGAGCAGGTATTTTCCACCGACGACCTTAAATACGGCGGCTCCGGTGAGATAGACAACGGCAGGATAAAATCAAGGGAAGAGGCAATGCACGGCTGCGATCACAGCATTTCAGTGGATATACCCGGGCTTTCGGCTATATATCTGAAATACGTGCCCAAGAAGAAAAAGGCGCCCAAGTCCACCGAGGTAATTGACGTTACGGACACCGCAAGGGTGAAGAAGACTGCCCCCAAGCGCAGCACAGCGGCTAAAAAGCCCGCAGCTTCCACAAGGAAGAAGGCTGCTGCTGAACCGGAGGAGACCGCAGCCGCACCCAAAAAGCGTGGACGGCCTAAGAAAACAGAAACCAATTAATGGAATAAAACCGAAAGGATGGTTATAGAATGTATACAAAGAAAGAATGTGTGGCAATGCTCCTGGCAGGCGGTCAGGGCAGCAGACTCTATGCGCTGACACAGGATATGGCAAAGCCTGCTGTACCCTACGGCGGCAAGTACAGGATCATAGACTTTCCCCTGTCAAACTGCGTAAACTCCGGCATAGATACAGTCGGTGTCCTGACACAGTATCAGCCTCTGGTGCTCAATGACTACATAGGCAACGGTCAGCCCTGGGATCTTGACAAGCAGTACGGCGGCGCACACTGCCTGCCCCCCTATCAGACCGCACTGGGCGCTGAGTGGTACAAGGGCACAGCCAATGCCATTTACCAGAACATAGCCTTTGTGGACAGGTACAGCCCCGAGTATGTCATCATACTCTCCGGCGACCACATCTACAAGATGGACTACAACGACATGATACAGTACCACAAGGAAAAGGGCGCAGATGCCACCATTGCGGTTCTTGATGTGCCTCTGGAGGAAGCATCCCGCTTCGGCATCATGATAACCAATGATGAGGGCGACATCGTGGACTTTGAGGAAAAGCCCAAGAATCCCCGCTCCACCCTTGCATCCATGGGTATATACGTATTCACCTGGTCTAAGCTGAGACAGTACCTTATCGACAACGAGAACAACCCCGATGAGGACAAAGACTTCGGCAAGGCCATCATCCCCAATATGCTGAATGCCAAGGAAAAGCTGGTAGCATATGCATTTGACGGCTACTGGAAGGATGTGGGCACTCTGGATTCCCTCTGGGAAGCTAACATGGACATACTCAATCCCAACATCCCCATAGATCTGTATGATCCCGACTGGAAGATGTATTCCCGCAACCCCGTGCTCCCTCCCCAGTACATCGGTGAAAACGCCAATGTGGAAAACTCCATGGTGGCTGAGGGCTGCATCATAGACGGCAACATTGATTTCTCCGTTATATTCGAGGGCGTTACCATTGAAAAGGGCGCTACGGTAACAGATTCAATAATCATGCCCGGCTCTGTCATCAAGGAGGGGGCCTGCGTTGAATACGCCATAGTCGGCGAGAACAGCACCATCGGGGCAGGGGCTCACATAGGCGCACGTCCCGAGGCAGTGGAGAACCGTGATGACTGGGGCATTGCCGTTATTGGTCACAATGTGGATATCGAAGGCGGCAGGGTAGTAGGTCCCAAGGACATGGTGCCTGATATCAGGAAGAAGTAAGGGGGAAGATAACTATGAGTCTTAACAAGAATATTCTGGGGCTTATCTTTGCCAATATGCATGAGGATGTAGTCCCTGAGCTTACCAGACAGAGAACCATGGGCTCCGTGCTTTTCGGCGGACGCTACAGAATGATAGATTTCGTGCTCTCCAGCATGACCAACTCCGGTGTGGATGAAGTGGGTGTTGTAACAAAATCCAACTATCAGTCCCTGCTCGATCACTTAGGCTCCGGCCGTGAGTGGGATATGGCAAGAAAGATAGGCGGTCTGCACCTGCTGCCCCCCTTCTCTGATGTGTCAAGCGGCATATACAGAGGCAGACTGGAGGCTCTCTACGGCATTTCCAATTTCATCAGGGCATCTGCTGCTGAATATGTTATCATGTCCGACTGTGACGTTGTAACCTGCTTTGACTATGATGCAATATTTGATGCACACGTAAAGAGCGGTGCGGATATCACCGCAGTGTATGCACGGGCAAATCTCACTATGGAGGATGCGTCCCACTCCAATGTATTCGGCATAGATGCGGACGGCAGGGTAAACAATGTGCTTATAAACCCCGTCCTCTCCGGTGAATGCAACATCGCCCTGAACACCTATGTCATCTCCAAGAAGCTCCTTATGGAGATAATTGCGGACGGTGCCGCAAAGGGTCACTACAGCTTTGCAAAGACCATACTCCAGGATCGCTGCGGCGAATTCAAGATCGTAGGCTACAAGCATGAGGGCTACTTCTCAAAGATAACCTCCATAAAGAGCTACTACGACGCAAATATGGCTCTGCTCGACCTTGACAAGCGCAGCAAGCTGTTCCTTGACACCAATCCTATCTACACTAAGATAAGGGACAACCCGCCTGCAAAATTTGCCATAGGCGCAAAGGTGAAGAACTCCATCATTGCTGACGGATGCATCATCGAAGGCACCGTTGAGAACTCCATCCTATTCAGGGGCGTAAAGGTAGGCAAGGATGCAGTCATCAGAAATGCCATAGTTATGCAGGATTCCGTAATCGGCAGAAAGTGCACCATCGACTCTGTCATCACCGACAAGAAGGTAACTATCACCGACGGAAAGATACTTACGGGTTCTGCAAATTACCCTGTATACATCGGCAAGAATGCCGAGATATAATGTCGTGAAGGGAACCCTGCACGACAGCGGAGGATTTTGTAAATGAGAATACTTTATACAGCCTCTGAAGCACTTCCATATGCAGCATCAGGAGGGCTTGCCGATGTGGCAGGCTCTCTCCCTGCGGCACTTGTAAAGGCAGGCCATGATTGCAGAGTGGTACTCCCCCTTTACAAGAGCATAAAGCCTGAACTCAGGGAAAGCCTTAGATTTGTAAAGAACTTTACAGTGGACGTTGGCTGGAGAAAGCAGTACTGCGGCGTTTTTGAGGGTGAAGCAAACGGTGTCACATACTATCTGCTTGACAATGAATACTACTTTGCCCGTGACGGCCTGTACGGCTACTACGATGACTGCGAGCGCTTCGTATTCCTGTCAAGGGCTGTGATGGAGCTGATACCACAGATAGATTTCAAACCCCAGGTAATAAACTGCAACGACTGGCAGACAGCCCTCATCCCTGTGTACTATCAGACCTACTACAAGTTCCAGCACGGATATGAGGACATAAAGACTGTATTCACCATCCACAACATACAGTATCAGGGGCGCTACGGCATGGATGTGCTCAGCGATGTGTGCGGCATACCCATGTACCACGCAAAGCTCCTTGAATACGACGGCGCTGTGAATATGATGAAGGGCGCAATAGAATGTGCTGACAAGATAACCACCGTGTCCCCCTCCTATGCATGGGAGATACTGGATCCCTGGTATTCCCACGGCATGGACAGGGCACTGGCAGGCAAGCAGTACAAGCTGTGCGGCTTTTTGAACGGCATAGACACCAAAAACTATGATCCCGAGCACGACCCGGTCATCGCAAAGCACTACTCCGCCAAGAAGCCGGAGGGCAAGGCTGCCTGCAAGAAAGCGCTTGAAAAGGAGCTTTCCCTTGTTTCTGACAAAGCACCCATTGTGGGCATAGTGACACGCTTTGTGTCCCACAAGGGCATCGATCTGATAAAGTACGTATTTGAGGAGATGCTGAACCTGGGCTGCAAATTTGCAATACTGGGCTCCGGTGAGAAGATCTTCGAGGACTTTTTCAGGGAAATGGCATGGAGACACCCGGACAAGGTCAGTGTTACCGTGGGGTTTGATCCCCAGCTTGCAAGAAAGATCTATGCAGGCGCTGATATGTTCCTTATGCCCTCACAGTCTGAGCCCTGCGGACTGGCACAGATGATATCCATGCGCTACGGCACTGTGCCCATAGTGCGTGAAACAGGCGGTCTGCGTGACAGTGTGCGTGATGCGGGCGGTGAGAACGGCAACGGCTTTACCTTCAAGACCTACAATGCCCACGATATGTTAGGGGCAGTCTCCCGTGCAGTCACACTGTACGAGGACAAGGCCGCATGGAAGAAGCTCATGACAGATGCCATGAAGAACGATTTCAGCTGGGATTCCTCTGCAAAGCTCTATATCGGGCTTTATGAGGAGCTCTGCGGCGGCGATGATGAATGACACAAAACGGCCCCTGAGCTGATGCTCAGGGGCTTGCTTTCAGCCTATGCCCATTTCCTTTACACGGGCAAACTGGCTCATTATCTGTGTTTTAAGGTCGTCATTGACTCTTATGAGAAGCGGATCAAGCACCTTGTGGCAGAACTCCACACGCTCTCCTCCCACACCGTCCTCGTCACATCTTTCGGAAAAGTCCTTCATAGTCTCCATCTGCACCAGCTTGATGTAGGACTGCATATTGTTTATAAATGCCTCATCAATGATCTTGAACATGACCGAGACCATCTTCAGCTGCCTTTCGTCATGGAGAAGCGTCTGTATCTGTTCCTGCTGTGCAGAGGCGGCATCTGCCTGTGCAGGGTGGGGGGAATGATAGCTTTCGCTGCTGTCAGTGCCCACATATCCCTTCATTCTGTCAAACTGCGCCATGATCTGCCTTTGCAGATCCGCATCTATCTGCCTTAGTATGGGATCCAGTGTCTCTCTGCCAAACCGCACCCGCTCTCCGCCTACGCCGTCGATCTCGCATCTTCTGTTGAACTCCCTGACAGCATCCATCTGAACGAGCCTTGCATATGCCGCCATATTATCCCTGAATCCGTAGTCAATAACTCTCAGCATTACCTTGAGCTGTCTTGACTGTCTGTTGTCCTCTTTAAAAAGACTTAGCATTTCATCCTGTGTCATGGTCATACTCCTTTCATAGGTAGCTGTTTCCCCTATTATACCACATAATTACAAATAATGCAACCTTATCTATAAAAAATGACTTTCACATCTGCTGACAGAGGATCCGCACCGCATCCGATCATGACTTGTGTGGAACGGAAAACAGGTGCGCCGGTAGGCTATGATCATTTGCCAAGCCCATCAATAAACTCTTTCATATCCTTGCTTATGCGTTCATACTCAAAGGAATATACATAATGACCACAATCGAGCTTTATGAGCTTTCCGTCTGAGGAAGCATCCACCATTGCCTGCGTTCCGCTTAGCCAAAGCTCCTGCCGGGCGGTATCTCCTGAAACATACATTAACACGGGTACTGTAGGCAGCGGAGAAGCGTTTAGTTCGTCTATAACGTCAAGCTCGTAATCAGGATTCATCTCATTTATCATCGTATCATTTGCGAGAATATGAGCATTTATCTCAGTGTAGATCTTTTCTTCTTCGCCGGTAAGAGTGCCTGAATACTCTGAACTACCGATCCTGACAAGTCCCGTATATCTGCTTACTCTGTTAATAAGTTTGACAAGTCCTACAAGTTTCGCATTGGTTTGTATCGTATCTTCTTCTTTTCCATTCGGTATGCACATATCCAGTCCAACTATCGCTTCAACTTCATCTGGATATTTCTGCGCCCAAAGGACAGCTTCATATCCCGAATATGAATGAGCGCAAAGTATATATGGTGCTTTAATATCAGCCTTTTGGAGTGCTTCTCTGTCCTGTCGGAGTATGGTATCAAAATCACGTTCACCGTCTACTACATCGCTGAATCCGTAGCCGAATTTCTCCACAACGGCAATTTTGTTTTCATCACTGAGACGTGAGTACAAGCATTTGAAATCCAGTATTGGAGAGGTAGTGCCCCAGCCCGAAAGGAACACAATTGTGTGATTGCCCTCACCCTCGGTGTAGATGCTCATATTGTGACCGTCAACTTCGACGAGCTGTCCGAGGGGCGTTTCGTAAAGGTCTTTGTTCTTTCTCAGCATGATCTGATTGTAGATCGTCATAACGATAAGAAATACTGCTAACAGTATCAGAAGCCCGAGCAATATCTTTCCTGTGATTTTCAGTGCTTTTTTCATATGATCATGTTCCCCTCAATGCAATAATACATAACCATGAGCAAGTCAAATGCTTGCCATATCCAGACATTATACCAAATCCTATTGAAATTGTCAATTGCCTGAAAAGAAAAAGCCTTATCCCCATATCACACAGGGATAAGACCTTTCCTCAATAGTTATGTGATTGATCCTTAGCATCTCTGATCAGAGCCACCCCACCCTTAAAACCGACCTCGTAGGCAGTTCTCATCTTAAGCATCACAGTATCGCTCACGCAGTCAGGTATCTTGCGTAAGGCGGCGAGCCGGGCTTCGGTCAACAGCTCCTCAAAGGGTATGCGGAGCTTGTATACAAACATCCCACAAAATAATAAAAAATCTCCGCCCTTTTAAAAAGCGGAGATCTTCTGTCAGCTTGTTAAATATCGGAATTGAGAAAATCCTTCATTTTGTCGAAGAAGCCCTTGCGGTTTTTATAGTTTGCTTCACCCAGGCTGTCCTCAAACTGACGCAGCAG
>ODAI012786269.1_pt1 | contig 10190 bp, 9 predicted proteins | sample 1539321 | NCBI WGS metagenome assembly ODAI01 (sample SAMN02144231, study PRJEB22623) | gut metagenome | biome: sheep rumen | host: Ovis aries | place: New Zealand | reverse complement strand
TCGATGGTGCGGTAGTAATTCTCGCGGTCGAGGCAGTAGTGGTAGGCGTACTTGAGGAACTCTATTTGCGAGTTGCTGTAGTCGATGGTACGGGCCAGCCGAGCTATCTGGCTAGCAGTCAGGTTGGCCGAGGCCACAATTACCTTGCCCAATGCCAGACGGTCGCTGTCGAACGACTGTGATTTCATACGCTGTTCCATAGCCGCCACATCATCGTCGGAGGCGGGCACTACCACCGGAGCTGCCGTATGGGGCGCGGGATGGGGAATGGGCTCGACAGCGGGCTTTCTTTCCTGCCGCTGACGGATTTCATCTCGTGTGCGGATCCACTCTTTGTCATAGGCCTCGGCCCTGTTGTGTGTCGGGGTGTAGAGGAACACCTGCTCCAGACGCGAATCGTAGTTGACGTTCACCACCACATTGGCCTCGCCGGGGCGCAGGTTGAGGACGGCCGCCTTCTCGGCCGGCCGTTTCAGCACCACCACCACCTGGTGGTTCTGGTCGCTGATGTCGTTCACCATCACGCGGCTTTGGGGCATGCGGTTCACCGGGTCGCCGTCGATGAAGACGGTGAATGCTTCACCGTGCTGCGACTCAAAACTGACGGTATAGCGGGTGGGCGGCGGCAGCTGGGGTGACTGGGCCTGCGCCCAAGTGACCAGCGACCAGTGACCAGCGACCAGTAGGCAAAGCCAGAGCGGCAGCTTCGCGAGCGATAAACCAAAAGACATAACCTTTTTCATAACTACAGGATTTTTCTCAGTTTGTGTTCCCTGAAATACATGGTGTCTATCCAGCGGCCTTCCTCTCCGTGCAGGGCCATGGAGAACTCCTCGAAGGTGCGGTGCTCCATATAGACGAGATTATAGACATCGCCCACATTGTCAATGAAATGGGCATCGCTGTCGGTAATGAAGTTGAACCGCTTGAGATAGGCGAATTTCTTGAGTATCTCGTCCTTGGTGATGCGGAAATTGATTTCCAACCCATCGGCACGCAGGTCGGGCGGCACAAAACCCAACTGGCTCATCAGCGAGGTGGTGCCCTTGTTGATATGTGCCGGAACAAAAAGGCCGCCGATACGGTGAACCTCGTCATAGATGCCGTCGATATCGACGTCGATGGCGTTCAGCAAATGATACTCCTCTTCGCCCACAATCTCATCGTTCTCATCGACGATGAGTTGGTAGCCGAAACGGTCCTCGTCGTTAGGGATTTTCGGCAGATGGGCATCCAAAAACTCCTGGAAGGCATCGAGCTGTGCATCATCCTTGAAGTAGCAAAGGCAATGGGTTTCCTCTTGCGAGGTCACCTCCACCCCGCCGAGGACAAAAAGGCCCTTCTCACGCCCCACCTTTTGCGCCACCTTGACCTGACGCGTGGTATTATGGTCGCTGATGGCGATCATATCCAATCCACGAGCCAACGCACGGTCAACAATGGCCGTGGGCGACATTTCCAAGTCACCGCACGGCGAAAGCACCGTGTGGATGTGCAGGTCGGCCTTGAAGGGTGATAGCATAACGCGTCAATGCGTTAAATGGTTAGGGCATCTACGCATTCAAAAGCTGGTAGATCTTACCGACCGTCTCATAGGTCTGCATCTCTGTGCTGAGGAAGGGTATCCCCTCTTCATTGCTTTGCTCCACCGTGTCTTCAGGGGCGGTGAGTCCTTTGACAAGGATGACACAAGCCAGCTCTTTCAGCGAGGCGATAGCCATCACATTCTTGTGCGTCTGAAGGGTTACCCAGACATTGCCCATTTCGGCATTGCCCATCACGTCGCTCAACAGGTCGCTGACATAGCAGCCATCGATGTCGCGATCCAGCCCGTTTGCGCCGCTCAACACTTTGAGATTCAATTTTTCAACAAGTTCTCTTACTTTCATTTTATAATTCTTTGTCGTGATTTTTCGAACTGCAAATATACACTTTTTTCCGGAATGCACCAAAAACTTTCTGTCTCTTCCCTCATTCAGAGCTCAATAGCCCACGACCACTCGATATAGTCGATGTGGTCGTAATGCACTTTCATGCCCACTCCGGCCATCTGGCGTCCGAAGCGGTAATAGAGGCCTACGCGTTCGTAATATTGCTCCCAGTTGAGTGGATAATAGGCGAGGTAATGCGCCAAGCCGAGTCGAAGAACGACAGGTCCCCACTGGCAGTCGCCAAAGACAAAAGCGGCGGGATAGACAGGCCATTCGTCGGCAGGGCCCACCTGTCGGTGGGTAAAGTTGTAGGAGAGGTCCAACGATGCACCGTAGGAGAAACAGGGGTGAGCGTGCCAGATATAGCCTAACTGAACCGTATAGACAGGATGGTAGCTGATCACCTCGCTGTCATCATAGCGCGACTGCACCAACCCCGGCGCCACCAGCACAAACGGGGCACCATGGACCGACGACGGGGGGGCTTGGGGAAGTCCGCGAAGGAGCGATTGATGCGGCCCGCGGCGCAAACCCAGCTCCATCTGCAGGTAGTTGAGCCCGTGATTGGGCTTGTAGAGGTAGCCGTTGCTGGAATGAACCAGTTTGGCTGCCAGGAAGAGTGTGTTGCCGGCCGACAGGGGTATGTTGTACAGGAAGCCGAAATCAATCAGGCAATTGACCACGGAACCGATATAGGTGTTCTCGGGGTTGGGATAGAGGCTGTACGGGCGAGTGTAGAATGAGAGCCCCACACTGTAGGTCCAGTCGAGATGCCCGGCAACAGGCCCCTGCAGGAGCCCTGCCAACTCCATCCGGTCACCAGCCACCGAATGGAACAGATGGGCATAGTTGGTCCTCAATCCGAAAAAGGGCTGACGCCAGAAACGGCTGCTGAAACTGCTGTCGGTTTGTTGCCAGTAGAGAGCCGCATCGACTCCCACAGTCGGCGTCTTCCCGCTGAAGGGAGAACCGTTGGTGGCAATCACCTGCCCGGCAGTGGCGGAAAGGCTGTAGTGCGTCGGTTGCCCATGAACCGGGCGTGCGAAGAAGTCAAAAAAGAGGGTGAGAAGCAACACCCCGATGAGTGCATGCTTCTCACCCCTGCTTTTCCTACTTGGTCTTTTCATTTTTATACTGCCCGGAAGCTGACGAGGTCGGCCTCGGTGAAGTGCATCACATAGTAGGCCTTTGCGCAGACATCTTCCTCCGTCATACGCACATAGACATTGGCGCTCTTGGCGAAGAGTTCGGGCGCACGGGTGGCATCGTCCATGATGAGCAGGCACATGATGATTTCGGCGGTCATGTCGTAGAGGCGGCGTGCCAGGAAGTCGTGCACATCCTGGTTGCCTTGCTCCTTAACATAGTTGACGGCCTGCTCGTAGAGATCCACCAGCGGAGCGATACGGGCCTTCAACGGCTTCATTTCCTCACTCACCTCGCTCTGCATCATGTCCTTGATCACCTGCAGGTAGGTGCCATTGGTGACGTAACGGATAGCCGCCACCACCTGCAACTGCGTGGTACCCTCATAGATGCTGAAGATACGTGCATCGCGGTAGAGGCGCTGGCTCTTGTATTCCATGATGAATCCCGAGCCGCCGTGGATACTGATGGCGTCGTAGGCATTCTGGCTGGCGTACTCACTGTTCATGCCCTTGGCCAGCGGCGTGAAAGCGTCGGCCAACTTGCTGTACTGCTTCATCTCTGCACGCTCCTCAGGTTCCAACTTGCGGTCGCGCTGAATATCCTCGAGGCTCTTGTAGAGGTCAACATAGCGGGCGGTTTGGTAAAGCAAGCTGCGGCCGGCGTCGAGCTTGGCCTTCATACGGCTGAGCATATCATAGACGGCGGGGAAGTTGATAATCTTCTCACCGAACTGGGCGCGCTCGCGGGCATAGGCAAGGCCCTCGTTGTAGGCTTCCTGCTCCACACCTACACTCTGGGCGGCGATGCCAAGTCGGGCACCATTCATAAGCGCCATCACGTATTTGATGAGTCCAAGCTTGCGGTCGCCGCAGAGTTCGGCTTTGGCGTTCTTGTAGGTCAGTTCGCAGGTAGGCGAGCCATGGATACCGAGTTTGTGCTCGATGTGGCGCACATCGACACCACCGTTTCGTTTGTCGTAGATGAACATCGAAAGACCGCGACCATCCTTGGTGCCTTCTTCCGAACGTGCAAGGACGAGGTGGATGTCAGAGTCGCCATTGGTGATGAATCGTTTGACACCGTTGAGGCGCCAGCAGTTCTCCTTCTCGTCGAAGGTAGCCTTGAGCATGACGCGCTGCAGGTCGCTACCGGCGTCGGGCTCGGTAAGGTCCATACTCATGGTTTCACCGGCACAGACGCGGGGGATGTATTTCTGGCGCTGTTCTTCGTTGGCGAACTCATAGAGGGTGTCGATACAGCTCTGGAGGCTCCAGATGTTCTGGAAACCGGCATCACTGGCGCTGATCACCTCACTCATCATCGAGAATATCACCATCGGCAGGTTCAACCCGCCATAGCGGCGCGGCATAGAGACACCATAGAGGCCTGCCTTGCGAGTGACATCGAGGTTCTCGAAGGTCTTCGAGGCGTAAATCATGCGGCCATTCTCCAGATGCGGTCCTTCGAGATCGACGCTCTCCGAGTTGGGTTCGATGACATTGGCCGCCACATCGCCGGTGATGTCCAGGATGCGACGATAGTTCTCTATCGCGTCCTCATAATCTACCGGTGCGTCGGCATGCGTTGCGGCATCGATGTAATTCTTTTCTTTCAGTTCCACCAAACGCTTCATCAGCGGATGTTCAAGGTGGAATGCTATTTCCGGATGGTCAGTATAATAGTTTGCCATAATTATTTGCTGTTTTGCTTGTAATACTTTATCAACTTCGGCACCACATCCTCCACCGTACCGGTAATCACATAGTCGGCAATCTTGTTGATGGGGGCCTCGGGGTCACTGTTGATGCTGATGATGATACCGCTGTCCTGCATACCGGCAATGTGCTGAATCTGACCGCTGATGCCACAAGCGATATACACTTTGGGATGCACGGTGACACCCGTCTGGCCAATCTGGCGGTCGTTGTCAATCCAGCCGGCATCGACGGCGGCACGACTGCCGCCCACCTCGCCGTGCAGCACTTTGGCCAACTCGAAGAGCATGTCGAACCCCTCCTTGCTGCCGACACCGTAACCTCCAGAAACCACGATGGGGGCTCCCTTCAGGTTGTGCTTGGCGGCCTCCACATGGTGGTCGAGTACCTTCACCACGAAGGCCTCGGGGCTCACATACTTGCTCACCTCGGGATAAACCAATTCCTTCTTGCAACTGCCCTCATAGACAGCCTTCTGCATGACGCCGCTACGCACCGTGGCCATCTGCGGACGATGGTCGGGATTGACAATGGTGGCCACTATATTGCCACCAAAAGCAGGACGAATCTGGTACAGCAGTTTCTCATATACCTTGCCTGTCTTCTTGTCCTCGAAGGGGCCGATCTCCAACTGCGTGCAGTCGGCCGTCAAACCGCTGGTCAGACTAGACGAGACACGCGGACCCAAGTCACGGCCGATGACGGTGGCACCCATCAAGCATATCTGCGGTTGTTCCTCCTTGAAAAGGTTCACCACGATGTCGGTGTGCGGTGCAGAGGTGTAAGGGAACAGTTCGGGAGCGTCAAAGACAAACAACCGATCGACGCCGTAGGGCAATATTTGTTCTTCCACCTTGCCTTTGATGCCGGTACCAATCACTACCGCGTGCAGCTCCACTCCCAGTTCGTTGGCCAGCTTGCGGCCTTTGGTCAGAAGTTCCTGTGAGACTTCGCGCACCTCTGTGCCCTCAATCTCGATATATACAAAAACGTTGTTCATACTCTCTATTGTGTTATTGTGCTGTCGCATTAATATGTCATTGGCTGACGCATCTACACATTAACGCCTTGACACACTATCCAATGATTTTGTCGTTCAACAATTCAACGATGAGATTGTTTATCTCTTCATCGCTACCGGTCATCGTCTTGCTCTCCTTCGCCTGGAAAGCAATGCTCTGCACCTCCTTCACCTTGGTCGGCGAGCCACTCATGCCGCACTGCTGCGGGTCACCATCTACGTCGGCCACACTCCATTGCGTTAGGTTCAGATACGGACGCTCCGCACGCAGGTCTTTGCGATTGTCGTCCTCGGCAACCTCCAACGGACAGGCGGCATACTTGTACTTCATCACCAGCTTGGCGTTGGCCGGACGACACTCGGCAGCGCTTCCATTCACTGTCACCACCAGCGGCAGCGGAGCTTCCACCACCTCCACACCGCCGTCAATCATGCGGCGTATCATGGCTTTCCCGTTCTCCACTTTCAGAATTTCCTCAGCATAGGTCACCTGATTCAAACCCAACTTCTGAGCCACCTGAGGACCCACCTGGGCTGTGTCGCCGTCGATGGCTTGACGGCCGCCGATCACCAGATCCACATCGCCAATCTTTTTGATGGCGGTGGCAAGCGCATAGCTAGTCGCCAGCGTGTCGGCACCCGCAAACAGACGATCCGTCAGTAGCCAACCTGTATCGGCGCCGCGATAAAGTCCTTCGCGGATAATCTCGCCGGCACGTGGCGGTCCCATCGTCAGCAGACCCACCGTCGTCTCCGGGTCTTTCTCCTTCAGGCGCAGCGCCTGTTCCAATGCATTCAGGTCTTCGGGGTTAAAAATGGCAGGCAGCGCAGCACGGTTCACCGTCCCCTCTGCCGTCATAGCATCCTTGCCAACATTCCTTGTGTCAGGCACTTGTTTGGCAAGTACAACAATCTTCAAACTCATATTCAGTTTTTTTAATAAAATGCAAAATTACGTTAAATTCCCGACATAACAAAAAAAAGTTCCACATAATACACTTTGTGCAATGGTGAAGCCTTGATGATTCGGCATTGTCTCGGAGGCTTCCCACGGTCAGAAATCCCACATGCCGCTATCTTTGAGGAACTGCAGCAGATCGCGGCTGACAGCGGTGTTCATCTCCTTTGGATAACGCTTGGTGGTGAAGATCTCGCAGTAGTTGCGGGTACCGTTCTCGCGAACCATCTGCCGGTTGAACGGGTGCTCGTCGCGCACACGGTGCATCTCAACCAGTTCATTGTCGGTAGGCACATGGTAGGTCTCGTTGTGCACCACAGCATCCTGTCCCAGACGTTCGCTTTCGCGCGGCTGCTCGTCGGGATGACCCATCGCTATGGCGATGACGGGGACCACTCCTTTGGGGCATTGCAGTAACTCAGCTATCTGGCGCGTGTTGTAATTGACAGTTCCGAGATAGCAGAACCCCAACCCTTTGGCTTCAGCGGCCACACAGATGTTCTGCGCACAGAGCGAGGCATCGACAAGGGCGGAGACGAACCACAGAAGGTTGCCATAAGGCTCGTCGCACTGATTGACACGACAATACTGGTGGTAGCGAGCCACGTCGGTGCAGACGGTGAGCCACAAAGGAGCCGTGGCGCACTGGCCGAAGTGCAGTTTGCAGAGCTCTCCGCGCAAAGGTTCTTGCGTAGTGGCGATAACACTGTAAAGCTGCATGTTACCCGTGTTGGAGGCACGCAGGCCGCACTCGAGGATTTCCCCCAACATATCGGGGGCGACGGTCTCGGAGGTGAATCGGCGGACGGAGCGATGCCGTAGGAGGATGTCTATCATATCGTTTTGCATAGCATTAGTTTTTTATCATTTTAATTTCCAGTCGCCTTTCACTGTCGTTGTTCCTGAGGTGCGGGTGACAGAGGTGCGGTACTGCGGGCTGTTGGCCGCTGGGTAGAATGCAGCGTATCCTATAGCCAGGCCACTGAGATGGGTCCCCTCGGGTACAGAAGAAGACATGGTCATCACAGGACGGACAACCCTCTCAGAGCGGGCGTGAAGGGTGTCGGACAACGGAGCTGTAGCAGCAGCCACTGTGTTGGTCCCCCACTGGAACCAAAGCGAGATGCAAACCGGGTTGTCTTCTGTGGAGACAATGTCGTAACTGTAGGGATTGGTGACCCGTATCGTGAGTGGGAACTCAGGCAAACTGTCTGGAAAACAGAAGTCGATGGGTTCCATGCAAGTAATCTTCAGTTCCCGCATGGGATGGAAGTCAGTCACCACCATGTACTTAATATTACGATTGGCCTCCACTTCGAGGCTCTCGCCGTGCAAGTCACCCAAATCGGCCACCACAACCTCACGGCCGGCAAAGGTGCGGTCGAGAGTGTCATATTGCCATTGGTTTTCGCGACTGTAGTAGAACGAGCTGCAGTGGGTGGGTTGTCCTGTGTAGAATGCGTACTTGGCCGCAAAGGAATAGCATCCAAGGAATTCGACGGGGCGTCCGTCGGCGACAGCGGCAAGCTTACGGTAAGGCTCATCGCCCTCCCAGAGCTGACCCCGTAAATGGGTAGGATTGATTACCGCCACCACACGCACCACCGTAAAAAGGACGACACAGATTATAGCAGCTGTATGTACAAAGCGGGAACGGCGTCCTGCATGGAAAACCATAGCCACCACCGGCATGCTGACAGGCAGCAACCACTGCGGTTGCACCCGGCCACGCATCGTGGCGACAAGGAAGAAGAGCACAAAACCGGCAAATAGAACGATGAAAATGCGACGCAAAGTCAAATCCTCATCGGAGGCGGGTTTGCACAAACCCTTGATAAAATGGACAATCCAGAGGGGATTGAAAATCACGGCCACGGTAGCCAGATACTCAAGGGTGAAACTGAGGTCGTAACCCCAGGCGTTGCGTCCCACAAGGTGGTAACGGAAAGATGCCCAATCGTGCTCATACTGCCACCAAAGATGGGGCAAGAAAAGCAGCAGTGCCACACCGCCGGCCACATAAAGACGTCCACGGAGGAAAAGCTTGGGATTGGCCAGCAAAGCCAACCCCACCACCAAGACACCATGGTACTTGCTATAACCCAACAAAGCCACCGACATACCCATAAGGAGGGCGCTGACGAGGCTATTGTCGCGACAGAAACGGCGGTATGCCCAAAAGAACAGCACCGTGAACATCATCAGCGGTGCGTCAGGCACGGCCATAAAACCGTAAAGCTGCAACAACGGCTGCGAGAAGCAAAGAAGCACATAAAGCAGTGCATCGCGTCTCGAAGCGTCGGCAGGACGAATCAAGTGCCAGAATAGCAACAGGTAAAGCGGTTGCAGGAGGGTGGCGAAGAAGCGGATGCCGAGCAAGCCGGGCAGCCAGGAAGAGAGGGCGACCAGCAGCGCCACCATGGGCGGGTGATCATAGTACCCCCAATCAAGATGTCGTGAGAAATACCAATAATAGGCCTCGTCATCGGCAAGACCAGTGAAGGCCGCCTGCAACAGGTTGAACACCCACCAGGCAGCCAACAATAGAAAAGCCAAGGTATCGGGCTTCAATTGCCTGACACCCTGCATGGTATTAGAGCGACACGCCACCATCGACACAAATCACTTGGCCGGTGATGTACTCGCTAAGGTCGGAAGCAAGGAAGAGCGAGGTACGGGCGATGTCAAGGTCTGTGCCTCCGCGACGCAGAGGAATCTCGTTGAGCCACTTATCGTGAGCCTCCTTAGGCATAGCTTGCGTCATAGCCGACTCAATAAGGCCGGGGGCAATGGCGTTGCAACGGATGCCACGCGAACCGAGTTCCTTGGCAAGACTCTTGGTAAAGCCAATGATACCGGCCTTGGAGGCAGAGTAGTTGCACTGGCCGGCGTTGCCGTTGACACCCACCACCGACGAGGTGTTGATGATAGAGCCGGAACGCTGCTTAAGCATCATGGGGGCAAAAGCCTTGCAGTAGTTAAACACCGAACGGAGGTTCACTTCAAGCACGAGATCCCAATCTTTGGGCTGCATGCGGAGCAACAGGGTGTCGCGGGTGATGCCGGCGTTATTGACCAAGGCATCCAGACGGCCAAACTCCTTCTGCACCTGCTCGGCGACGGCCATCGTCTGGTCATAGTCGGCGGCATTGCTGGCGATGAATGTGCTCTTGGGGCTGTGCTGTTGCAGCTCGGCAAGAAGTTCACGGCTGGCGTCGTTCTCCTGCAGGTCGGTGAATATCACAGTAGCGCCGTGCTCGGCGAAAAGCTGGGCGGTGCGCTTGCCGATGCCACGGGAGGCTCCTGTGACAAGGGCGATTTTGTTCTCTAACAGTTTCATTATTCTTATTCTTTCGGATTATCAATTAACGCAAATGTCAATTCGCCCGAGCAACAGGGCTTGCCACCCACACTGG
>ODAI010418682.1_pt1 | contig 10190 bp, 4 predicted proteins | sample 1539321 | NCBI WGS metagenome assembly ODAI01 (sample SAMN02144231, study PRJEB22623) | gut metagenome | biome: sheep rumen | host: Ovis aries | place: New Zealand | reverse complement strand
TCCGTAAAGCGCAGGTGGCGTATTGCGGCCGCAAGTACCTCAGGATTCTCATGCACACGACCGTACACCGGATAAAACACCTTGTTCATACGGATGTTGGAAAAGGAGATGTTTTCAATGAGAGTCGCCTCGCGTCCGTAGTCGTTGGATGCGTCCTCCGGATTGCGGAACTTGTATTCCGGAAGGTCAATGCTCACGCCCTTGGAGGAATCGTAGATGACGATGTTGGAGAGGTTGCAGTCGCGGATGACGCCGTCGTTGGACCAGCCCAGGCGTATGGCTGCTGACCAGCTGCGGAAAACGCAGTTGGTGATTGTGACGCGCTCAAGCGCCTTGTTCTCCTTGAGCGAACGGCTGTTGGCACGCAGGACGATGGAATCGTCGCCGCTCTCGATAATGCAGTTGGAAATGGTAACGTCGCGGGAGCAGTTGAGGTGGATACCGTCGTTGTTGGGATAACGCACGTCGGCAAGGATCGTGCACCTGTCGAAGCGTACGCGGTCGCAATCGTGGATCCAGTAGCTCCAGCCGGCGGGCTGGTTGCGCATCGTGACATCGGTAACGGTGACATCGGTGCAGCCTGCGAAGAACACCACCCTGGGAAGGGATTCCTTGCGGGGAACGGTGCGGACGAAGTGCCATCCGGTCCAGTCGTCACCCTCCTTGGGTTTGATGAAATTGGTGCCGTTACCGTCAATGACTCCCCTGCCGGTAATGGCGATGTTCTGCGCCTCATCAGCGTATATAAGGGATACATTACGGAAACGGGGAAGCGCTGAACTGTCATAATGGCGGGCGTCCGTACGGTCGGGATAATCGGAAAGGTCGGGCGAAGCAAGCAGGATGGCATCGGCATCGATATGCAATTCCACGCCGCTCTTTAGTTCGAACGGAGTCACCAGGAAAGTGCCACCAGAGAGGATTACCTTGCCGCCACCGGCGTTGGAAACCTCGTCGATAGCCTTCTGGAGGACCTTTGTCACCTTGGTCTTGCCGTCGGCCTTTGCGCCGTAGGATTTAAGATTGATGTCCTTTGCCTGCACCAGACCGGAGCAGACTATCATAGCCGCAAAAAGGAGTATGAGTCTTTTCATTGTTTAATCAATAATTGTTGCGTCCACATATACGGGGAAGTGGTCCGATGCGTACAAACCGCCGTATATGGTGTTCTTACAAGTATAAGTGTCAATCGTTATGGAACTGCCGCCTCGGAAAAATACCATATCGATGCGGCTCTTGCCAGATGTTGAAGCATATCCGTTGAAAGTTGCCGGCGCTCCGAAACGCTTGTTTGTGGATGCCTCCTTGTAAGAATCCTTCCAGTAGGAGGTGAAAACAGCATACGGGGAACCAGGTTCGGAGTCCTCGCTGGAATTCATATCGCCGACGAAGAACGACGGCAGGCCGTCCGGATTGAACTGCTTCTCCATTCTTTCGTACTGTGGGGCATAGGCTATCCGGCAATCGGAATTCATACACCCGTGGGTATTCATAAAGAAGATTTTTAGCCCGGTAGCTTTGTGGGTAAGTACGCAGCAGCAGCCTCCGCGGTTGAAATTGCCATTGCTGCCGATATCGTTGCGCAACATCGTACCGGGATCGTCACCCAGCCAGAAGTAATGCCAGTTGCTCATTGTGAAAGCGTCCGTGCGCCATCCGATTCCCTGCCCCTTGTCACCGGAGCCGCTCTGGGAATAGGGACTGAAGAACTGGAACGAATAGATACCGGAGAATGTTGATTTGAGCCAGCTTTGCGTTGCAGAACCCACTTCCTGCATACCGAATACATCGAAAGCGCAATCCTTTATGGATTGTCCGAGCCGATCCTTACGTACCTGCCAGGAATTCTTCTCATTGGATTCGGTAAGCCAGTCGCCACGGAGGTTATAAGTTCCGATCTTCAGGGTTGCAGTAGCCTGCTGGTGGCCGGAGCCGTCGTCGCCCTTCTGGGTTATGGCAACCGTAGCAGTAAGTCCACCTTCTGTCTTCACTACCACCGAGCCGGTGCGAGGACTTTTGTGTGTATTCTCGAAGATGCGGAGCGTAAGGGTGGCATCGCCTTTGCCGGCGGAGCGGTCGAGCTTGCCCCAGGTTGCCTCAGTACCACCTGCATCCAGGAATGATGCCGTCCAAGGGACGTTGGAGCTGACGGTGATACTGTGGCTAGCCAGGTCTTTGGGCGCTTCGATTACCGGAGGATCCACCGAAAGACTTTCTTTTTCCGGGTTAACCTTTCCGTTGCAGGACACCAGAAGCAGTCCTGCAACGGAGAGGGAAACACCAACTAAACCAATGTTTTTCATTACTTTACGTATGTAAGTTCGAGTGAAGAGACGGCCCCCTTAACAAGGGCGTACATATAGTAGAGTTTGCCTGGTTCAGTACCGGTCAGTTTATAAGTATAGGATCCGCCTTTGGGTTCCCAGACCTGGAACTGTCCGCCTGAAACTATATCCGGAGACTCGTTGGTAAGAGCCTTGGCGGCGTCTGCCGAAGGGGCGATCCTGTCTGTAATCGCAATTTTAGGCGACAGCGATGCCGACGCAGCATTGAGAAGGACGCTGACACAGGAGACCTTTGACAATCTGTAGCCGTCGATTACCGGAAGGCCGAGGTAGCGGTACTGGGCGCCGAATGCAAGGCGGTTGCCAAGGTCGCCGGAGGCGGGAGCCCAGAACATCTGAGCCTTGGAGGCGCCGCCGCAGTCGGCCAGTACGAAGGTGTAATCAGTAGAGCCTATAGAATAGACGCAGCTTATGCCGCCTTCAGTGTGTTCATAACCGCCAGCAGTGGGCCAGCCGTCGAAAGGAGTGACCGTGAAGTCGAAGCTAATGACAACGTCATCGCCTGGCTGGGGATTATCCGGGTTGTCCGGATTGTCTGGATTGTCTGGATTGTCCGGATTGTCCGGATTGTCTGGTCCGGGCTCGGGAGTGTATCCGTCTTTGTAATAGGTCAGTTCCAAAGTAGAGACCGCACCTCTAACAAGGGCGTACAGGAAATAAACGGTATTAAGGTTTGTCTCAGAGAGTTTATAAATGTATGTTTCACCGCCACCTGGCTGCCACACCTGGAATGTGCCTCCAGGGACGATGTCGGGTGATTCATCGGTAATGGCTTTTGCGTCGTTTGCCGATGCGGCAATCTTGTTGGTTACAGCAATCTTCGGAGAGATGCTTGCGGACTTTGCGTTCAGCAGTGCACTCGTGCAGGAAACCTCGCCCAGTCTGTATCCCTCAATGGCGGGAAGGCCGAGGTAACGGTACTGGGCGCCGAAGGCAAGGCGATTGCCGATACCGTCGGAGGCAGGAGCCCAGAACATCTGGGCGGCACTGGCACCGCCGCAGTCGGCCAGGATGAATGGATAATCCTTACCCGAAAGGGAGTACACACAGGTGATACCACCTTCAGTGTGCTCGTAACCGGCGGCAGTTGGCCAGCCGTCAAAGGGATCTCCGGAAAAATCGAACGAGAGTGTTATCACATTGCCCTCAGGGTCCGGGGTGGGATCGATGGGATCCGGGCCGGGAGGCAGAGGCTGGTCGGGATTGGGATTGCCGACCTGCGTCACGTCAATGAATGCATTTGCCTTGCCGGAAGACAGGGTGACGGTAGCCCTGCGCTCGTCGACAGTATTGTTCTTGTAAACACGCACACGGAAAGCAACGTCGCCGTTGCCGGTGGCCCGGTCGCACTTAACCCAGTCGACGGCATTGCCCTCGGCATCAGTCTTGGAGATGTTCCAGGAGCAGTTTGACTGCACCGATACATCGAAAATCTCTCCTTCCCAAGAAGCGCTGAAACTGTCGCCCTTGGTGATTGTTATACTGTCATCTTCCGGGGTGACGGGGTTCTCCTGACATCCCGCAGCAAGCAATGCGGCGGCGCAAATTGCGCTCAGAAAAAATCGGGTTCTCATATTCTTAGATCCATTGCCATCCCTCGTTCTGGCCGAGGTTGGGGTTGACGTTAATTGCAGATATGGGGATGGGATGCGTGTACATCATATCGTCCCATACGAGTTTGTAGTTGTAAATAAGATAGCCGTAGGTGCCGTTGGAGAGGCTCCAGTTGCCGTTTTCGGTTCCGGAAATCTTGTAGTTGGTCTCGTTGGTGGACCTGCCTGTGGAAACCGTGTAGGTTTTGCCGGCCCACTTGAATCCGGATGCAGCCTCTTCCTTGGTGATGTAGATACCCCTCCATCCCTGATGGTTGTAGCGGCGTTCGATAAGGTCGCCGAGGCTCCAGCGCATAAGGTCGTCGTAACGGCTCTGGCCCTCCAGAGTGAGCTCCGTGGCCCTTTCGCGGCGTATCTCAAGCAAGACGTCTGTCAGGCTTGCCGGATGGAGTACGTCCTTGGTGTAGTAGTCGCGGAGCCAGGTATCAGCCACGTAACCGGCGCTTCCGGGATAGATGCTCTTCACGCCCGCACGCTGGCGAAGGAGGCCGATGGATGCGTCCCAGATGGATTTGTCCATATGCCCCAGCTCTGCGGCGGCTTCAGCGTAGTTCAGCAGGACTTCGGCGTACCGGATGATGGGAATGGAGTTGTAGGACTTGTTGTCAGCGCTCATTGGATCTTCCTCGAGCTGCACCCATTTTATCCATTCGTAGCCGGCACAAGTCCAAGTCCAGTTGAGGGGAAGTTCTTCGGAGTTGCCGTTGAGCCTCTTCCATTGCCGGCCGGGGGAAAGGACGGTGGCGGAGAGGCGTGAGTCGCGGGCGTCGAATTCTTTCGTTACGCTGATTGCCGCCTCAGCCGGTGTGCCGTCGGTTTTGAGGAACATTCTCACGTACTCCTTGGTAGGAGAATAACTCAAGGAAGACGTGGTGGAACAATACTTATAGGTGATTCCGTGATTGACGCTGAGATCGCTGGAATAGGTACGGCCCCATATCACCTCATCCGTGGAAAGATTGGCGGAAATGAACAGCGAACGGTAATCCTTGCTGAGGCTGAACGCCTTGGTGTCGATAAGTTCTTTTGCGTACTTTTCCGCCAGGGCAAGAAGGTCGGCGGAGCTTTCGTATTCACCGTTCCAGGGCTTTCCTGTGGAGGGATTGACGCTATGGTACTTACGATACGTGCCTTCGTAGAGGAAAGCAGTCGAGGCAAATGCCAGGGCCACGTACTTGTTGACATAAACCCTGCCGGAGGTATTGACTCCGTCGCCGGACGAAAGACAGTTCTCACAGGCGAAGACCAGGTCTTCCGTCATTCGATGGAACACGTATTCGCGATCCTGTCGGGGACCGTAAAGGAGAGTGGAGTCGGAAGGCTGCAGGACCTTGTCGATGAAATAGATATCGCCGAAGACCTTTATGCGCTTGAAGGCTATCCAGCTCCTCCAGAAGCGTGCTACGCCCTCGTAGTGGTTGTAAACCTTTTCGGATACTTTCTCCTTGCAGCGGGGCATATTCTCAAGCATATATGCCACACGGCGGGAGAAGCTCCATGTGTTGTATGTCCAGTTGGAGGCCTGTGCTGCCGTGTATGTGCCCCAGTAGAAGTCTTTTGACTGGCGGGTGCCGCAGAAATCGGTAAACCGATCTTCTCCCAGAGCCATATCGGTGGCATCAGGAAGGGCTGCGTTGATCAAGCCGTCCGAATAAAGCCGGAGGTCGGATGCGGAGGCGAAGAACGTTTCCGCCGCAAATTCGTTGGACGGCGTTTTCTCGAGGAAATCTTCGCAAGAGCAGGCAAGCAGCACTGCCAAGGCAATCATTATGTACTTTTTCATGGTTGCAGGATTTAGAAGGTGAGGTTGACGCCGAAGGTGAAGGACATAAGCATAGGATAACTGTAGCCGTCACCCATTGAGGTGGAAGTGGAACCTCCGAAATCGGAATCGCCCTTTGTGATAACCTCGGGATCGAACATAGAGGTATGCTTATAGATGGGCGACCAGGTGAGAAGGTTCTCTCCGGAGAAGAAGACGCGGAGTTTTTCGATTCCGGCCTTTTCAGTTAGCTTGCCGGGAACGGTGTAGTCCAGCGTGACGTTCTTGAGCCTCAGGTATGCCGCGTTCTGCAAGAAGTAATCGTTGTAGGAGTTCATCGTGCCGAGACCGCTGCCGGCGTTGGCCGCGGCATACAGTCTGCGGGGCCAGTAGGCGCCGGGGTTGGTGACGGTCCAGTTTTCGGTGCTCTTGTCAAGGATAACGACGTCCCTCTGGTCCTTGAGGGCATAGTCGTAGGCGCGAGCATAACCGCCCCAGAAGAATCCGGAACCCTCGGAAGGATACCAGTCGCGGTGGCAGATACCCTGAAGGAAGATGCTAAGGCCGATGCCGTTCCAGCGGGCGTCGAAGTTGACGCCGTACTGGTAGCGGGGCATTATGTTGCCAATGACTTCCAGGTCGCCGTGATCCTCGAGCGTGCCGGCGCCAGCGGTAATTTCTTTGTTGCCATCGGTATCCAGGAACCTGATGTCGCCCGCGTAAGGGATTGTGGAGGTGAGCAGGTTGTGATACCTGTCGGGATACCAGGCCGCTGCCTCCTCGTTGCTCATGAACAGGCCGTCGGTGCGGAAGCCCCAGAGTTCGCCTATTTCCTTCCCCTTGTAGTATCCGAAGATGTTGTGGCTCTCATCGTAGAACTCGGTAACCCAGGTGCGGTTATCCCAAAGACTGCCTTTTATGGAGTAGTTCAAATCTTTGCCGCCGACTTTGAAAGAGTCCCTCCAAGAGAGGGTGAGTTCCCAGCCTTTGGTCATCAGCTGGCCGTAGTTTCCCTTGGGCGTCGCAGCTCCGAGGATGGCGGGAATCTCGGGGCCTGAGGAATACATCTCGTCGGTATAACGGACATAATAGTCTCCGGAAAACGACAGACGGTTGCGAAGGATGTCGAGATCCACGCCGATATCCCAGGTGCGTATCTTCTCCCAGGTGAGGCTGTCGGGCACGATGGCGGGAACGCCGGCGATTGTGACGAAACCGCCGTCGATTATCACCGAGGTCTTGCCGATGGGCATGGTCTCAAGGAAGGTATACGGGGTAATGCTGCCGTTACCCAGTGAACCCCAGTTACCGCGTATTTTGAAGTTGTTGATTACGTCCTTGACTCCGGCCATCCAGGGTTCCTCGGATACGCGCCAGCCGGCGGATGCGGAGGGGAACCATCCGCCTCTCTGGTTTTTAGGGAAGCGGGAATTGGCATCGTAGCGGAGAGAGGCCTCGAAAATATAGCGGTTCAGGAGGGTATAGTTGGCACGGGTGAAGGCGCCGATGGTGCTCCAGTTGCTGTCGTACTGATTGAGGGTAACTTCTGTGCCGTCGAAGAGCTCGAAACTGGTCATTCCGGGATACATCATACCGAGGCGCAGGATGGTCTCGGTGTCATACCGATGGTCTTCCAGGTTCCATCCTGCAACCACATTCAGGTTGTGGTTGGGGCCCAGCTTCGGGGTGAAGGTACCTACTATATTGGCCGAAATGTGGTTCGTCTCGTAGTTGTACTCGCGTTTATAGGAATCGGCCTGAGTTACATAGTACGTGATGACTCCGGGGGTCTTGCTCTGCGAAGTGGGGGCCACGTACCTCTGGGTATGCCTTGCTGAGAACTTGTATGAAAAGTCGCCACGGATCTTGAAGATGTCCTTGACCGGCTCTACGGTGATGCCGGTGGTGGTCGTCACAGTGCTTGTCCTGGTGTCCTGGCCGGAGTTGCCTTCCACGAAGGCCTCATAGCCGGATGCTGCTGCGCCTATGGTATAGGTTCCGTCCTCATTGTTGGTAGGCATAACAGGCAGGCCGAGCATACCTATCTGCCAGAGCTGGCTGCCTACGGAACCGCTGTTCTTCGAGAAGATTGGCTGGGTGTAGTCGTAACGGTAAAGGTAGGTATTATTGTCAATTGTGAGCCAGTCCTTCGCGCGCAGGACGACCTTGGAGCGAAGGTTGTACTGGTTGTAAGCCTCGTTACCTATCTTATATATGCCGTCCTGTGTGTAGTAACGCCCTGTGAGGGAGTAGGATATCTTTTGGGAGGAACCCTTTACGCCAAGGGAATGTGTCTGGGTAGTGTTGGTGCGTTTGTAAAACTTTGCGAGCCAGTTTTCGCTGGCATAGTACAGGTAATTGCCGTTATACATATCGTATATGCCGGTCTCTCCTGCTTCCCTGCGAGCCTTGAACATCTCCAGATAGTCGGAAGGAATATTGTAGGTATTAATCTTGGTTGGGAGGGCACCGGCCGAAGTGGGAGTCTCGGTGCGGCCGACCCAGAAATCGTAGAAAGTCTGGGTGTATTCAAGGCCATCGGTGATGACGTTGTCTTCCCACATCACGGTACGCTGATTGAGCGACCAGGAGCCGTTGTAGCTGATGCTTATCTTTTCGCTGGAGGCATTTTTCGTGGTTACAAGTATGACGCCGTATGCGGCACGGGAGCCATATATGGAAGAGGAAGAAGCGTCCTTAAGCACGGAAACGGACTCGACATCGTCGGGATTTACGGAAGAGAGCTCACCTTCCACTCCGTCAATGAGGACCAGTGCGCTACCGCCCTGGCCGATTGAATAGCTAGAAATAGTGCTGCTGCTCATATTCTTCTTCATAGTGTAGCTTGTTGCGCCTCCACGGATGTAGATGGAGCCGCCGTGCGTCGGCTTGCCATCGACCTGGATGATGCTCAAGCCGGGAACCTGACCCTGGAGGGAACGAGAGATGCTGGGGTTCACACGATCTTCAAGCACGTCGCCGGAAACCTGCTCGACACTTCCTACAAGCTGGGATTTCTTGAGGGTGCCGTAACCAACGACCACCGTTTCCTCAAGCATCTCGACATCCATCCGGAGAGCGAAGTTGATTACAGCCCTGCCGGATACTGCTTCCTCTATATCGGAGTAACCGATGCAGGAACAGACCAGGCTTGCATCCGGATTTACACTGATGTTGTAAGCGCCGGACATATCGGTGGCAGTGCCGCCGGACTGGCCCTTGACAAAGATGATTGCCCCGGGCACAGGTTCACCGGTGGTGGCATCCGTAACAATGCCGGATACACTCACTTTCTGAGCCATTGCACTTGTTCCAGCCAGAAACAGAGCAAGGGCAATCAATGCTTTTTTGGTGAATTGTAATTCCATATAGTTTTAGTTTGTGATTTCATATTCGAAGCGCACCACAGGGGACCACAGTTACACGGATACAAATATATTAATAAAAAAACCGCGAAAAACCGATTGAATGAGAAAACAAGGTTTTTCAAATGCTATTATACATCATAAATAATTAATTTTAAGAATGTTAATTTATTTCTCCCAGGTATTGAAAAACAAGATTAAATTATTATATTTGCTCTATGAACAGAGTGTTTCCATTGCTTTCTTTATTAATTACGGTGCTGTGTTCCTGCGGCACCTACTCTAATAAAGTGTTTTACGCCCTGGACAAAGCCATCGAACAACGGTCCGTTTACGATGCCCGTTACGAAGAAACCATCCGACACCTGAGAGACAATTACTACAACGCACAGACGGATTCCGCCCGATGGGAAGCGGCCCACAAACTGGAGTCGCTGTTCTACATTCACAACATCGATTCATGCGCCCGCTACATTATGGAGATGAAGCGTTTACAGGGCAGCGACATACGCCGCCGTATCATCACGGAATCCAGCCACGCCCAGAACCTGTACCGCACCGACTCTCTTGAGTTGGCACGCTCTATACTGGACGGAATAGACTTTTCCGATATTCGGAATGCAGATTCAGCAACAAGGAACCGGTTCTGCAGAGCCGCATACCAGGTTTACAGGGACTTGGGTGACCAGGAGAGATTCGACAGCGTGACCAATCTGTGGTGGCACACGGACAGCACCAATGCCATCGCCATCTTTAACCGCGATTCCCGGCTCCGGAATGAAGGCAAATACGACTTGGTGATAGCTCATCTGATGCAGGCGCGCCCCAAGAGTCAAAGGGACAGTGCCGTCTACTATTATTATCTTGGCAGGCTGTACAACGACGCCGGCAATAAGGACAAGGCAATCGAACAATATGCAAAGAGTGCTGAATACGATATGTACGTATCCGGCAAGACGTACGAATCGCTCCTCATTCTCTCACGGCTGCTGTTCGATACCGGGAACATAAAGCGTGCGGAACGGTATATGCGCATCGCGCTTACTGACGTTCGCATATCCAACTGGTCAATACGATACAATGACATCATAGAAGCGGAACTCAC
>ODAI014540113.1_pt1 | contig 10191 bp, 10 predicted proteins | sample 1539321 | NCBI WGS metagenome assembly ODAI01 (sample SAMN02144231, study PRJEB22623) | gut metagenome | biome: sheep rumen | host: Ovis aries | place: New Zealand | reverse complement strand
TTATATCTTTCATATTATTCATTCGTAGCGACTTATTACTATATTTTTAATGTTCTCAGATATGTTTTCTGCTCCTCGGTTATGCGGTAGCTCTCTATTGCCTTCTGCAAGGCCTTGTTATGTGTCCATTTACCGAGTTTCTGTTTTTCGATATAAGGTATTATCGCATCATACTGCTTTGCAAGAGCTGTTGCAAAATACCATGCGATCATCATATTCACATAATATTCATCTGATTTAACATTCGCTACCATCCCGGGATATTTCTCATCAAAATCTTCATCCAGAAAATCAGCCATCAGCTCACATATACCAAAACGGATCGTATATGTATCCCCGGATTTGATCCACTTGTTTACTTCCTTTAAGATCTCCGGTTTGTGCTTTTTAAATACCTTCGGAGACATCTGGTCACATGTGGCCCAGTTATCTACATATGGCAGGAATTCATTGACCCTGTCCACGCATTCATCATAATCTTTTATCTCCGATATCATAAATGCATGGAGCTGGTTTTCATCAAAGTATTTATGTTGCAGATCCGAGAGGAAATCATCGGCATCATCCCTCCTGATCATCTGTTTTGCAAACTTTCGAAGGGCAGGAGTCCTTATGCCAATTACTTTTTTGGCATCCACTCCCGGTATAAGCTTTGCCTGAAATGCAGCATACTTTTCATCACGGTTTTCTTTAAAGAATACTTTTATATCTGTCTTTATACCCATTATCTGTCTCCGTCTGTCGCATCGCAGTTGCTGACCGTCCCCTTTGCCCACGGGCTCCCTACATCACATCTGCCATGATGATACTGTTCCTTAACTGTTCCGGCGCTCTGACTGTCGTCTATAAATACTTTCAGTCTGCCTACTCCGTCATTCATTTTACCATCTATCATATTAATGATGTCATCTATATCGCCTGCTGTTTCTTCTGGTATTTTTTTCATGAGTATTGCCTCGTAAATTATTTAACGATCTCATCGATGGTTGATACAGTACAGAATGTTCCCTCATTTTTTGCCAGTATGTCTTTCATTTTGGTTAGTTCAAAATAGTTGACATAGCATATCAGCGTCTTGTTTTCACCTGCTATTGCCCCGTACGAATCCATCATTGTACATGTCTTGTTCAGGTCATTCTTAATAGCTTTAACTATTACATCCGGATTCTTTGTTATGATCGTAACCTGTTTTATTGCTTCATATCTGTCAGTAAAATGATTTATCACGGACGTGGCCACCACATATACAAGGAGGCTGAGCATACCGGCATTCTGATTAATCTTTATAAACACAGCCATATATACGCACGCATTAAACACTAGCAGTATGTATGTCATACTGAAGTTCCTGCCCGCTCTTGCAGAGAGTCTCTTTACTACAAGGTTTGCAAATATTTCCGAACCATCTATACAGCCTCCGTTTTTCAGGATGAGGGCAAGGCCTGCTCCGAGTATGGTACCGCCAAATGCTACGGCAAGAAAATGCTCTGTATTAAGTTCAAAAGGTACTTTCTCAAAAATCTCAAGTCCTACAGTGTATACAACAGTTCCTACAAGAGCTCTCATACCAAAACTCCTGCCCAGTACCAGAAATCCCGCAATTAAAAAGGGAATGAATACAAGGACAACACACATCGAAAGATTTGCTCCCGTCAGTTTGCTGATAATGATCGCGATACCCGCCGTACCGTAATCTATGGCATCATTCGGGATCAGTATACATATAACGGAAAAACTGGCGAGAAGTGCGCCGAGACATATCATGAGATAAGAAAATATTCTCTGCATGAAACGATCAAGTTTTCTTAAGAATTCAAGATTGCTGTTGCTTATTGGCATTTAAGATTCCCCCCTTTATAAATGCTGATGATTAATAAAAAATGTGTCCCCCGATGGCTATACCTGTAAGGCCTTCTATCGGTGTTCTGAAATAGAGACAGTTGCCTACATTTGTCTGGCCTTCCATGGCGGCATCCGCTGCGGCATAGCAGCTCGCTGTTGCTCTGTCCTCGGCAAGAGCGAGGGCAAGATGACCGTCATTTACCGGCGAAAACTGATAGCTCTGATATATGACTCCGGTAACTGTACCCGGATATTTGGAAGACAATACTCTGTTGATCACAACCGCACCGACTGCAAGCTGGCCTTCATAATTCTGACCGCCTGCCTCGCAGTAGATCAGATTTGCCAGCAGATACCTGTCACCCTCCTCAAAACTGACTTCGGAGATATCTCTCCAGGCGGCATTTTTTGCTTCCTGGGAAAGCCTTAGTTCCTCTTCATACTGGGCTTTTATGGCAGCATAGTTGGCATCGGCAGCTTCCTTTTCCTGCTGTTTCTGAATGCACTCCTGCTCATATGCATCGGCCAGGGCTTCCACTCCGGCAATCGAATCAGCTGTTGAAGCGAGATTCTGAGCTGCGGTATTGATGAGTCCGTTTACCTTGTTTTGTTCCTCCACGGCAGCATCATCAAGTGCCTGTATATCGGCAAGCTGCTGCTCAAGAAGTGCCTTGTTTTCAGATATAGTCTGGAGCGTCTGCTGGTATGTCTCCAGCATCATACGGTCATATTCTTCCAGGTCTTCTATATAATCGGAATAATTCAGAAACTCTCCAAAACTGCCTGATGAAACAAGGAGATCGATATACATCGTATCACTGCTCTCATACATAAATTTAATGCGCTGTTTCATCGCATAATACTGCTGCTCACAGAGTGCCTCAGTCTCATCGAGGGCCTGCTGGGTCTCAGACAGCTCTATTTCCTTTAAAGCAAGCTCTGCTTCGATAACGGCAAGATTGTCAGCGACTTCCTGCATCTGACCGTTTAAAACTGCCAGTTCTCCTTCATACGTACCCTTTAATCCCTCAAGTTCTGTCAAGTTTTCCTGGGTAGACTGGAGCTGGAGCTGGGCTGCTTCAAGCTCTGCTTTTTTCTCTTCCTTCTGACGCTCTGCCTCATCGAGCTTCTCTTTAGTGTCGCTCGGATCATCATATAAAGGGGTACCGGGCATATCATCTATATAGCCGGCCTGTACTGCCGTCACACTAAAAAAAACCATAGAGGCTGTCACAAAAAGAACAGTCAATATTCTTTTTTTCAGATTCGAAATATCGATATGCATCTAAATTATATGTCAAAAGAAATCTTTCTGCCGGAGTGCTGATACTTATAGTACCTTACACCGGCTGCGTCAAAAAGTCTTTTTGCAGCCAGATCACTCGGCGTTCCGTCATATTTATCATCATCATATACTACTGTCTTTATACCTGCCTGAATGATGGCTTTTGCACATTCATTGCACGGGAAAAGAGATACATACAGTTTTGTGCCTTCCAGAGAACCGCCTCTGTAGTTAAGGATGGCGTTTAGCTCACTGTGGGTCACATAGGCATACTTTGTCTCTCCAAAGTCGCCTTCCCTCTCCCACGGAAAGTCATCATCACTGCATCCCTTGGGAAACCCGTTATAGCCCATAGAGAGTATATTATTGTCATGGCTGACTATGCATGCTCCCACCTGGGTGTTGGGATCCTTGGATCTCATACCCGCAAGTTTTGATACTCCCATAAAATATTCATCCCAGCTGATGTAATCTGTTCTCTTCATTTTAATCCCCCAAAAGTATTTACTGTTCTATCTTGTTAACTCTTCTCTGATGTCTCTCCTCGCCTGAGAAATCTGTCTCGAGGAATATATCTGCCATCTTTTTCGCAAGTTCCGGCTCTACATATTTTGCTCCCATGGCGAGCACGTTTGAATCATTATGAAGTCTGGTCATCTTTGCACAGTCTTCATTATGACAGAGCGCTGCCCTGACACCCTTTACCTTGTTGGCTGTAATGCTGACTCCTATACCTGTAGTACAGAGTACGATGCCTCTCTCGCACTCTCCTGATGCAACCTTTTCTGCCGCTGCTCTTGCCATATCAGGATAATCACATGATTCCTCGCTGTAGCATCCGCAGTCTTCTATCTCATATCCCTTTGCTGTCAGATACTCTTTCAGTGTCTCCTTTAATTTGTATGCGCCGTGATCGCATCCCATTGAAACTTTCATTTTCATTATCTCCTAAATATATTATTCACTAATTACAGTAAATCCCGCCGCTTTTAACAGTCTGTTCATAACTGCCTGTCCAAAGCCCTCTTTTGAAAAACATTCTCCGTAAATGATATCAACATCTTCCTCATCAAATTCCCTGAGAACCTTATACAGATTATGTGCTATCTCCCGCTCATCTTCCCTGTTGCCAAGATCCTTTTTGACATCACCGCTCACTTTGTCAAATACCTGACTGCTGCACATGATACCTACCTTAAGACCTTTACTTTTAGCCTCTGAATATCTTGCATTCATCACAGATACTATTTTTTCGATATCGCCTTCGATAAGTGACATAGACGCTTTCGGTGCATAATGTCTGTATTTCATTCCGGGTGCCTTGGGTTTCGCGGCAAAGGTACCCTCGAGGATCGTCCTGTCTGTATCAACGTCTCCAAGTACTTTGGAGAGCATTTCCTGCGTAACATATCCCGGACGCAGTATCGTCGGTGTACCTTCTGTCAGATCTACTATGGTCGACTCAACACCTATACCGACCTGGCCGCCGTCCAGTATCATCTCAATCTTTCCGTCAAGGTCATCCCTCACATGCTCTGCAAGGGTAGGGCTTGGTCTGCCTGAAGTATTGGCACTGGGCGCTGCAATGAACCCTCCTGCTGCCTTTATAAAAGCAAGAGCTATCTCATCGTCAGGCATACGGATCGCAACAGTCGAAAGACCTCCTGTCGTCTCTTTTGGAACCTTTTCATTCTTATTAACTATCATGGTTAACGGTCCCGGCCAGAATGCATCCGCCAGTTTGTATGCCTCATCCGGAATATCATCACTGATCTCTTTAAGACTGTTGATATTATCAATGTGCACGATCAGCGGATTATCAGACGGCCTGCCCTTTGCGGCATATATTTTCTCAGACGACTTTGCATTAAGGGCGTCCCCACCAAGACCGTATACAGTCTCTGTGGGAAATGCCACAAGTCCTCCGGCCTTTATGATATTGCCTGCTTCATTAATGATGTCTTTATTTATATTATTGCTGTCTATTTTTTCAAATCGTGTTTTCATATCACACATTTACGGTGCTTAGAAATTATCTCTGATGAGAGGCCATATATCATCGCTCTCCAGTCCTAGTTTCCAGCCTGCCACACCTGCTATATCATAATTTTTCATTACGTTAAATCTGGCAGTCATTGATTCTTTATCCTCAACCCAGATTTCGTATGTAGCTGTGCCATCAACATATTTGACATAGTACTGGGCACATTCATCATTCCACTCAGGTGTGATGCCTCTCGTACTGATCCACTCCTGTGTATAATCCATACCTACCGCAGAGCTTGTGACCTGGCTGCCCTCTGTCTTCCAGATACGCGTGTAGAACGGAACACCGTTTACAAGCTTGCTGGCCGGTACTCCCATATTTATGGCATCGACCAGTGTCTGCTCCGTAAATCCTATCGAAGCGAGGGATCCCGGGTCTGAACCTGCCCAGTGCTCATCATAGTTCATCATCACAACATAGTCCGCTATTATGCCCTGTTCCCTTAAATCGTAATAGAGGTTGCCCTGATTCATGGGGTAGTTGTCCACCGATAATACCAGACCGTTTTTCCTGGTCTCAATCGCAAGTTCACGGAGGAACTGTACAAAATGGGGACCTGACTGATTGCCGATATGCTCTATATCAACATTTATTCCATCTGCTCCCGTAGAGACAACTGAGTTGATGAGGTTATCTATCAGCGTCTTTCTGTTTGCAGATGATGAAAACAGTTCAAACTCGTCAAAATCAAAAGATCCGCCGTTTTCCACATCAGCCACCATGGGCCATACCTGATAGCCCTGATTGTGAGCATTCTCCACATAGGCTGCAGATGAGTAATCTGCATATCCGCCTGTGGCATCATTAAGATAATACCATGTGGGAGATACTACATTGGCTCCTGAATCTGACGAAAGCATATTGTTCAGACTCGAGTCATAGCTGCTGCCGTCGTCTGTGAAATACATCTGATGCCAGACCATTATGACATTTCCGTCTATATGATTGGGAGTGTAATCAAGATAAGGGTCGTATGCCCCTGTTCCGGGATCTCTGGTTGCCTCATACTGATCTCCGAGTTTGTTATTCTCCACGTATCCGAAAAATCCGTCGGCAGTTTTTACCTTAGTCCAGTTTTCAAGGACCTCAATGATCTGAACCTTGTCTCCTTCCGAAACCTTGCAGAGCACATCACTCTTGATGCCGCCCTGATATCGTACACTTGTATTTTTCTTAATCTCAGCCTCGTTATATACTGCGCTCTCAGTATAAATGACCATCCTGTGAGGATCCGGATAATATGTAAATGAGAAATTGTCAAATAATCTGACATAATCGGCCGCAATGTAAAGCTCACCGTTTCTGACAGTGGCAGGTACATATTCCAGGGGAACATCCGTACCGCCGTAGTTGTATGAAGCTGCTCCGCTTGAAAGGTCTACTCTGTATATATCTGTTGCTGTGCTGTATAAAAGCACCTGCTCCGTATCGTTGTAATAAAATCTGTCCGTAAACAGCGCCTCAGCGGTGCTTAATTTAAAATACACCTCGCCGTTTATATAAAGTCCGTTGTCGGCATATATCTCATCATTGACGATAAGCGCCGTATCATCCTCGGAAAAAAGCTGGAAATAATCATTCAGATTGGCCTGCTCCGTGGAATATGCATATTTCTCAGGATAAATAAGTCCGAGCACCCAGCGGAGACTGATCTCCTCTCCGTTTGCGAGGCTCTCCTTTATCCTGCTGCCAAATGCTGCTATCACAATTACAATAATTAATACTACTGCTACAAGAACGGATATTATCTTGTGTTTAATGTTTCCCGACATTTTAAGAAACCTCCTTAAAAATCCCTTCTATTATAGCAGACAACCCTGAACTATTCATCTTAAAATATGCTGATATATCCTTGGAAATGATAGTTTTTGCCTGAAAAAGTCTGTGTTTATAATAAACCAGATATGTTTCCCTGAGGATAACCGGACCTGGCCGGGCCAAAATGAGGTATGTGAAATGTCTGTGAAATATCTGCCACCATACCCGGCGCCGCCACATCTTAAGTGAATAGTCAGAATCGTCAAAAGACGTTTCGCCCGCACCTAAAAAAGTGTCGAAAAATATGATTTAAACTACATTTTTTGATATATGGGGAAATTTTAAGAAAATGATGATACGTGATTAATATCAAATAATTAAGACAATAAAAACACATATAAAATTATATAAAATCCCTTAAATACTTCAAAAAAGCATTAAATCGTTTAAAAAGTGAAAATACACTGTGAACACAGTGCTAATGACTGTTTAACCTCCAATCCGGTACAGATTGGCAAAACATCTTGAGTTTTATTTTAGAGAAAAAATCAAAAATGTCAATACTTAAATTTTCAACTTTCCACTCATCTCCTTGAAACAATTCACAAATTATGATAGAGTTTAGGCAACATTGAAAAGTGTTTTTTATTATTCAAAATTTGTTAGATTATTTGATATAACTGTATGAAGATTGAAAAAGTTAATGACAATCAAATAAGATGCATTCTGTCAAAGGAAGATCTCGATGACAGACAGTTAAAGATAAGTGAGATTGCTTACGGCAGCGACAAAGCAAAGCTTTTGCTCAAGGATGTCATGCAGCAGGCCAGTTACGAATACGGCTTTGAAGCTGACAATATCCCGCTTATGATAGAAGCTATCCCCATGAATACGGGATGTGTCGTATTTATCATCACAAAGGTTCAGAATCCCGAAGAGCTCGATACGAGATTTTCAAGATTTGCTCCGTCTGTAATGGAAGGCGACAACGAAGGATATGATGACGAGTATGACGATGAGGATTCTGAGGACGGATTCGATGAGATATTCGACAATGATGAGAAACCGGCACCTGCAAATCCTCCTGCTGTCGCAGGCTCAGCACGGATTGAGATAGTCGGCACAGAAGCACTCCAGTCACTCATCGAGAATCTCGGCAATGAAAATGTCATGTTTGACCTGTTCAAGAAGATCACATCTTCTGCTCAGGCTGCAAATGCAGAAAATGAGAAAAAGCCTATCCAGGGTGACAACGACTCAAGGCTGACAGATGTAAGGCTCTTTGTATTTGACGACCTTGAAACCGTAGGCCGGGCATGCCGTATACTAAATGAATCATTTAGCGGTCAGAGCACTCTGTACAAGAATCCTGATGATGAGAAGTTTTATCTCATCTTAAACAGAGGCGATGAGGATAAAAAAGAGTTCCTCAAAATGAGTAATATACTCATCGAGTACGGTTCTCACAGAAAGTATACTCCGACTCTCCTCGCAAAGATGGAGGAGCATTACAAATGTCTCATAAAGGGACATGCCGTACAGTCGATGGCTCAGTTCTAAATTCAGTATTTACGATACAAAAAATAAAAGGTTTCCCGCTAAGCACAAGCGCAATGCGGAAAACCTTTTATTTTTTTATATTTATTTTACAAGTTCAAGTGTCTGCCTTGCGATGGCAAGTTCCTCATTTGTAGGAACGATCATCACTTTAACCTTGCTGTCCTCTGTAGATACGATGAGATCTTCACCTCTGACTTTAAGTTTCTCATCATCAACAGTTACGCCAAGGTATCCGAGGTAATCGCAGATGCCTCTTCTCACTCTGTAGTTATTCTCACCGATTCCTGCTGTGAGGGCGATGATATCAACTCCCTGCATGGCCATAATGTATGAACCGATATATTTTGCTACTCTGTAGCAGTATGTATCGAGGGCCAGCTTAGCATACTTATTGCCTGCTTCCTCAGCTTCTGCCAGGTCTCTGAAATCACCCGAGGTATTGTTTGAGAGGCCCAGTACACCTGATTTTTTATTAAGTACATTATTTACTTCAGCTGCAGAGAGTCCCTCCTTCTCACCGATAAAAGAGAGGATGGCAGGATCGAGGTCTCCCGATCTGGTACCCATGATAAGTCCCTCAAGCGGAGTGAGTCCCATACTGGTATCAACACACTTGCCGTTCATAACTGCAGATACAGATGCACCGTTTCCAAGGTGGCATACAATTATCTTTAAATCCTTTCTGTCTTTTCCGATCATATCGGCAGCATGTGCAGATACGAAATCATGGCTGGTACCGTGGAATCCGTAGCGGCGTACCTTGTATTTCTCATAATATTCATAAGGCAGACCATACATATAAGCCTTTTCAGGCATTGTCTGATGAAATGCCGTATCAAAAACAGCTACATTGGGTTTACCGGGCATATTTGTAATGCATGAATTAATTCCGATAAGGTTTGCAGGATTGTGTAAAGGAGCCAGGTCATTTAATGACTCAATATCCTTAAGTACACTGTCGTTTATGATCACGGCTTTATTAAACTTCTCTCCTCCGTGAACTACTCTGTGGCCTATGGCATCAATCTCATCAAGAGATTTTACCACACCGTATTTCTCATTTGTCAGTGCATCGGTCACCATCTTTACGGCTTTGTTATGATCAGGGATATCCTCCTCGATTACGACCTTGTCCCCACCTTTTGGTGTATGATTGAGTCTCGAACCGTCGATACCTATACGCTCAACAAGTCCTTTTGCAAGCACATCTTCCGTATCAGAATTGATGAGCTGATACTTAAGTGACGAGCTTCCGCAGTTGATTACCAAAATGTTCATGAATATATATCTCCTTTTTGCGTTATCGCATTTCTCTTATGGCTTTTCGCAGGGACAGTATCTCGCCCTGGGATACCGACAGAATATCTATACCGAGGTGCACGAGATGTTCTGTCATCGTCTCATCTGCTGCCAGTTCTCCGCACATACCCACAGGTATCTTGTTTTTGTGTCCGTTTTCTATAACGGTTTTTATGAGTGACAGCACAGCCGGATGACGGGGATCGTAATATTCCGTCACGTCATCATTCTGCCTGTCTGCTCCGAGTGCATACTGGGTCAGATCGTTAGTACCTATACTGAAGAAATCTCCGTACTTTGCAAGCTCATCCGATATAAGAGCTGCTGCCGGTGTCTCGATCAGTATTCCCTCAGGTACATCTCCTATATCAAGTCCGCTGCTCTTTAACTCCTCACGAAC
>ODAI014494343.1_pt1 | contig 10191 bp, 1 predicted proteins | sample 1539321 | NCBI WGS metagenome assembly ODAI01 (sample SAMN02144231, study PRJEB22623) | gut metagenome | biome: sheep rumen | host: Ovis aries | place: New Zealand | reverse complement strand
AGGTACTGCTGAACACAGCTTCTGCGGTTGCGTTCTCTCCAATGGTCTTGGTCACATGCCACTGCCAGGCCGGGCTGTGATCTGTCAGCACGTAGTCTCCCGCAGACGTCGGCACGCCTTCTTCCCTGACGGTGTATGTCCCGGCCTTCAGGCCTTCGATCAGATATCCGTCGCCTTTGGCCTGGTCATAGCTGATGACAGGCACGGCTTCGCCGCCGGGAAGCTTGGCCCGGACACTGCTGTTCTCATCCCCTTCATAGACGGTATATGTGACTTTCGAGAAGTCCACGGATCCGCCGTTCGGGATCGTATAGGACGACTTGATCCTCAGATTGCCGGCCCTGAGCTGAGCATTGCAGCCAAAGGTCACGGTCTCCGAGCCTTCATCATCCAGGGCCCCGGTCGTAACGGAGGCGCCGCTTCCGCCCGGCTGATTCTCCGGATCATGGGTCCAGCTGTAGCCTTCGTCCTGACTGTAGATCTTTTCTGTTACCGTATAGGTCCCCGGAAGCACGTTGACCTGAACGCCCTTTTCTCCTGCCATGGCAGGACTGTAGGGTATGCTGGCCACAGCCTTTCCGTTGGAATCCCTGACAATATAAACCGCCGAGAAGGCCGCCTCATCCGGCACTCCCGTCTTCTTGATCGTAATGGTCGCCGCCTTATCCTTCAGAGTATAGCGGCCGATGGTGACCTTGACTTCCGTATCCTTCAGAAGGTCATCGTCAGGATCAACTCCATCCCAGTTCTTCTTCACGACGAGAGGGATATCCGCTTCCTTGGAATTATTGTGGACCTTCACCTCCGTGTCGTAGTTCATCCGGATGTCCCCTTCCGCGGCCTTTTCGCTCACGGAAACATCCGACTTGTCCGGATCATTGAACATATGGCCGGCGGAATAGTCATCCATCGGCACGTCCTCGCCGCTCACATGAACGGCCTCGACTTCGGTCCTGTCGAACAGGTACTTTTCGCCGTCAAGATAAGCCTGATCGTTCTCGTCCAGAGTCAGGAAATCATCTTCCCCGTATTTGATCTCATCAACGATGAAGTGGGTCCCCTCCATCAGGCCTACGATCACCAGGGTGTCGCCGTCCCGGACGTCACCCAGATAACCCTCTTCACCGGCATACTCGGTCACCTTCGGGTTCTTGGTCCTTTCGATCAGATTTCCAAAGGCTGGGGCGCTGTCCGATCCGGATCCTTCCTTATCCGGGCTGACCTGATAATAGCTGTAGCTTCCGTCCTTGTTCCTGCTGAAGCCGTAGTAATGGCGGACCGAATCATCCTTGGTATAGTAGACGAAACGGCCGTATTTATCGATGACATAGTAGGGCCCCAGTGAGTAGGGGACCATCTTTCCGTCGTTGTTTTCCAGGTAGATCGCGTATTCAAAATAGGGGCTTCCCACTTCAGAAAGCAGGGGATCTCCATTTTCGTCCTTCAGCATGGGCCCGTGCAGCTTTTTCGTGACACGCAGCTCGTTGACCAGTCCGTCGTCCGGCTTGTTCTTATAGATGACCTCCGAACGCTGCTGGACCGTCCGCACATCGGACAGGACTTCCTTGCCCGCCGGCTGGTTCGGTTCAGGGCTGCTGTTGGTCACTTCGTAATTGTTCAGCATGGGTGTACCGGACTCCGGCTCGACTTCCTCTACATAGTAGCGGACGCCGTGATTGACCACCGGGAAGATGGCCGAGTGGCCCGGACGGAGCTCGAAGATCTCGTCGCTGTGCCAGATCACTTTGGACTTGCCGTCTTCATAGGTGGAAGCATCTGCATAGGTCGTCGTAATGACATTACCGTTTTCATCTTTCAGGGTGACCGTATCCGTCTTTTTGATGGGGATCACCACGTCGTTTCCGTGGTTATCTTTCTCTACTCTGTATGCCTTGTAGAAGAAGGTGGCGTTGCCATACTCCTCCTGTACCGTATGGCCGGTCTCTGTCTCCGGCATATCTTTGGTCACCCGGAACTGATCCCGGGTCAGGGTAGTCAGGTTGAACTGCATCTCCAGATTGGACGCGCCGGCTCCCCGCTCCATGTAGATCATCTTGAAATCGTGGGAGGAGTAATCAGCGAAGGTATTGCCCCTGAAGTAAAGGTCGACCAGGCTGTCATCCCAGGGTGTTCCGTCCGGGAAGACGCCGGCGTTTTTGAAGCAGTCCTTGATCGTGGTCGGCGGGACTCTGTTCCCGCTCATATTGATGGGATTCTTGACGACCACATCACCGGTCGTAAAATCGATGTAGCCTCCGAAGGCGTCGTGAACACCGCCGATGTCCAGAACCAGGACGCCGTCGATGTAGATCCACAGATCGTCGTCACCGTTGAAGTCGTAGCGGACCGGGTCCCCGTGGCTGTTGATGCCGTCCTTATCCTGCTGGAACTTGGCATCCATGACCATGCCGAAGAAATAGTTCCGGTTGGCCGGAGCTTCCAGGCGGTAGAGGTCCTCTCCCTGACGGGGATCTGCCGGATCGAGAGTTCCGTCATCGTAGGGCCGGATCTCGTTGGTCCTGGGATCGGTCAGGATGGGATCGTCGAAGGGCATGAAGTTGCCCCGTTTCTTGTAGTAGGCATTCCAGTCAGCGTCGAGAGTGGAAGAGGTCGCGGGAACGCCCACCTGCTCATATACGGAGAAATTCCCCGTTTCCGGATGGAAGCGGGCGTAGTCCTCAAAGGCGCTGTAGCGGAAATATCCGGTCGAGTCATATACGCTCTGCAGGAAAAGGTGATTGGCGTCCCAGGACTGGACCGTGTAGGCCTCTCCGCTGTTGGACTGGAAGATATCGCCCAGAGACCGGTTTCCTTTGGTGGTCGTCGGCCAGTCTCCATAGGACCCGTCCGACTTCTTTGTAAGCGTATTCGATACCAGGCCCGGATTGTACCGACCGGCCTGCCAGCTGCCCTCTCCCATGACCGTACTCATGTAGGGCAGACGCTGGCTGTTCCCCCATGTGTCAGTCCAGGTCCTGTTCTGATTGAAGTCGTACATGGTGATGGTGATGCCTTTATCCTTGCTGTTCACGGTATCGACTTCGGTCAGCTGCTTCTGGACGATGGGGTCGCGGACAGCGAAATAGAATTCCTGAGAATCCATCAGGTCCTCTGACGTTATGTCCTCAGGCGTGCCGTCTTTATTGCTGTCGTTGACTCTGGGCGCCGTGGTGACGCTCATCTTATAGTCCCAGTTGGCGATCTTCGATGTGTAGGAATCGGTACGGATGCCGGGCAGGGCTATCTGGACATGGTCTTCCTTCTTCACGACCTTGGAAAGGTCATCGAAATCAGGGTTGGCGTCCAGATCCTGGATCAGGGTCCCATCAGCCTTTGCAGCCAGATAGCGGCCCGTCTGCTCGTTCACGAAATAGTAGTATCCATTGGGATTGCCGTCCGCGTCGGTGGCCTCGGTGAATTTCCAGAGAATTGCCGGATCCCCTCTCCAGTATACGGAATCACTGCTGTTCCATACCCGGTAGGGAGCTGCCTTGCTGGCTGTGCCCGGATCATCGGCAATAGCGTAGGAAATAAAGGTGTTGTCCGGCTGCCTGACCCTCTGATAGATGACCACCGACTGTCCCGGCTGCAGGTCTCCCACCTTGGTCAGAGAGGCCTTGTGGGATGCGCCGTTCGGATTGCTGCTGGAGGTCTTCTCCGGCAGACACAGGTGGACATAGCTGTTGGCCTTGTCGCCGTCGTCGTTGGCCAGCCAGTAGGATCCGCCGTAATTCCACAGCTTCAGCCCCTGGGCGTTTTCGAAGCAGTAAGTCCCGTCCTCATTGGCTGTGATCTTGATCAGGGTCCCATCCGATTTACTGTCCACCAGGTTCAGACTGTGCTCGTTGGAATTGGTCTCGTCTTTGGTCGCCTTGGTCGGATCGATGTAAAGATATTTGCCTCCGGCGGAGATGTAGTAGGCATCCTCGTCGGCGTTGTATTCGAACTTCCAGGCCGTCGCTGTCTCATCGCAGTATTCGACGCCTGATGAATCACTGCTGACCGTGACCTGCTGCCCGGTCATGTAGTAGCCGCGGTTGTCTTTATTGGTATGGACCGCGCTCTGCAGGGAATGCCAGTTTCCCAGATTGCCGCCGGACTCCCTCTGGGTCACGATGGCGAAGGATCTGCCGTTCAGTCCCAGGGGATCCCGGACGTCGGTCACCTTGATCTGGAACCCCTCGCCGTCCGCCATGGTGATGGTCAGCCACTCCTCTGTGTCAAAGGCCTTCAGGGTCACCAGAGCCCAGTCGCCGGCGGTCAGCTTTTTGGCATCCATCTCCGCCCGCTGCTCTTCGCTCAGCTTGGCAGAGTATTCCGGTTCCAGACCCAGCCCCTCTTTCAGCTCGCCCGCGGTAGTATCCTCTTCGACTTTCGCGACCTGGATCAGCTGAGGATCGCTGAACTCGACGGATTCGATCTGGTCGACGAATTCCCCGGTCTCCTCATCCGATACCACTTTCAGGATCGGAAGCAGCTCCCTCAGACTGAGGGTATCTCCGCCCTCGATGCTGTAGTCATAGGTCTGCCCGTCCACATCATAATGGAAGTCCACGGTGTAGACGACCCCGTATACAGAGAAAGACTCCGCCGCGAAGGTGGTCTCCCTCAGCTTGCCCTTTTTCAATGCAAAGGCTGTGTCTTCGGGGCTCAAGACTTCCGCCCCGTCCTCACCAAAATGAACGATCCGGAGATGATCCGCATCGCTGACGGGAAGTCCTTTGTTATAGGAAATGGTCACGTCGACGGCCGAATCCGGTTCCACCGGCCGGCCTTCCGACAGAAGGGTTATATCGTAGAAATGGGCGAACTGAAGATCGGTGACGTATTCACCGCCTTCCGCGTCCTGCACTGCCCGGAGAGCTTCCTCACGCATGGCCTCCAGGTCATCATCGGAATAAGCCTTATCCTGGTCCAGGGCGCTGACCGCAAGTTCCGTATCCTGGGGCAGCCCAGCCTTTGCGTCAAACTCGGCGCAGATGCTTGCCTCCCCTGTTTCCTGCTGCAGCTGAACAGCGGGCAGATCGATGCCGCCCTGCTCATCCGCTGTATCCTCCTCCAGGGTCAGCGCCGGAAGGATGAGCAGATAGGTTGTTATGAAAACGACCGCCGCGCAAAGGGCCAGCAGGACGGACCGTTGTTTTTTGATCAATGTAGAGATAGCCGATAAATACTTCACGTCAAACCACACCCCTCTCTACTGAGGTTTCACTGCCACATACAATTATTCATAGTAATTTTAACCTCAAAGGGTGTGGCTTGTACATAAAATGATACATATTGTGTCTTATTAGTAGCCTTTAGCCGCGCGTCTGCGGGCGATCAGGGCGATACCGCAGCCCAGGAGCAGGATGCTGCCAAGCAGGTAGATCCATGTGGTTCCCCTTCCTCCCGCGGAGGGAAGCTGGGCTCCCGGCGTGTTGGGGATGATGAACTCCGCGTCACTTTCCTCTGCGGCAGCGGTATACCGCACGCCTGAGACTGTGCCGTCGGTATCGGTTATGGCTCCACCGGAGACGGTGAAAGTCACCGGATGGGATTCGGTAATGACATATCCTGCCGGGGCGGATATCTCCTCCAGCTGGTACTGACCGTCGATCAGGCCCGTAAGAGTGATCCCGGATGCCGGAACGGTGAAGGCGCTCTCATCGTCCACTTCCGCTACCACATCACTGGATACTCCGGTATAGGTCCCCTGGCTGTCCGCCCTGTACAGAAGCCTGAATCTGGCTCCGTTCAGGTAGTTGGTGCTTCCTTCAGCGTCGTCCGTCTTTTTGATGACGACATTGATGGCGTTGGACCGGTCCATCTGATTGGTGACCGTTATCGTTCCCTGGTTCGATATCCCGGTATTGTTGTTTGCCGAGTATCCCTGGAGGATCCAACCTTCGAGAGGAGATTCGCCGATCTCGATGGGATTGCCCTCCCGGTCCAGTTCTGTGATGTAGTACAGGTAGTCCTTGCCGTTATCGTCCATAGCCGGGAAATCGAATCCTGCGTGGGAGGATTCCGATCCGCCTGTGGTCCAGGTGTGGGACCAGCTGCTTCCGCTCAGGACCTGTGTATGGTTCGCGGAATTGAATTCCTCATCGTCTTCGGCCCTGTATTTGGCCGGAGCTCCGGTCGCCGAGATCACCGGACTGTTCAGGTTTCTCCAGTGATTGCTGTCGGAATGGAGCCAGTTTACCCAGTACTTGGTCGTCAGTGTCACATCTCCCTGGGCGTTGGGGATGGTCAGCCTTCTGCTCCTGCCGTCGATGCTGATCTGCTCGAACATATAATTGTCCGTCGTCACGATCTCATCGCCGATCCATCCTTCATAGGACTTATCGCCGACGGTCAGGTTCCAGTTGAAATTCCTCTGCCATTCATCATCCCATTCGATGACGACGTTGTCACCTTCCACTGTCTGGGTCACAGGGGTCCCGTACTTGACGCCCCCGTCCTCCACGGTCATCTGGACTGTGACGGTGTGGGCCTGAGAAGCGGATCCCTCCTTGACCATGTGCTTTCTCTTCAGCTGTACTGTTGCTGTATTGCTGCCGCCGTCGATCTCTCTTCCGGAGGCGTCGACCCACTTCTTGGCAACGGTGATCTCTCCAGCCTTTGCGTTGGCGATCTCCTTTACCGGAGTCTCCGACTCATCTGCCAGGATGCTTATCTTCGATTTTTTGGCCTTGTTTTTGGAATCTTCGATGGTGACCTTGTAGATGGTCGTATCCAGAGCGTAGCCTTCCGGGGCCTGGGTCTCCTTCATGTAGTATGTACCGGTGCGGATCTGGTCGAAGGACACCTTGCCGTTTCTGTCCGAGACGGCTTCCAGGGCCGGGCGGCCCTCCGCGTCCATATCTACAGCGGCCTTTGTGCAGGCTTCGTCTGTGTAGAGGGCAAATCTGGCACCCTGCAGGGGACGGCCTGCCCCGTCGACCTTGGTGAAGCTGACATCGCCGTGGTCCGGAGTGAACCGGTTGTCGAAGTTGACGAAGTTGACGTCTTTCTTCACTGTTGTATAGGTGTCATCGGTATAGTAGGTCTTGGAGATGCCGTAGCGGACCACCTGTCTTCCTCCGGCATCGGTCTCAGTCCAGGAAGTGACCCGTCCGGTCATGTAGTACACGGTCCCGTCATAGCTGATCTGGTCCTTGACGAAGCCGCCGGCCGCTCTCTGGGCCTCGGTCGCGTCCGCCCATCTGATGCCGTCGCCGTTCACCGCGTCATCCGGTACGATCTCCCGGATCATGTATTTATATACCGGCGGGTTGTTCTCATCCGCGTCGTGCATATCCGCTTCGGAGATCTTCGCTGTACCGAAATTGATGTTTCCGTCTTCGGTAACACCGGTGATATAGATCTGAGAGTTGACATCTCCGGAGGACAGGGTCGTGGTCACGTTGTCCTCATAGTGAGGCGACTCTACCGTTCCCTCGCCGCTGCCGCTGGCCTTGGGCATGATGGCCTTGGAGGTCGTATCCTCCTGGACCAGGACATAAGCCTGAGCGGAATCATCCCAGACAGACCGGTATTTTCCGTCCAGACCGATCAGCTCGAACTGGAACTGGTCTCTCTCAAGAAGGTCGTCTTCAGTCGCGCCGTAGTAGGATTTATGGGCCGTGAAATCGGCGGTCGAGACCAGATTGTAGTGGATGTACAGGTTGGATTCTCCGCCGCCCCGCTCCAGATAGAAGAAGTCAAAGGTGTGGTAGGTCCCGGATTTGAAGGTGTGTCCTTCAAAATTCTCAGCCATGTACTCGTCGATCTGGGCTTCCGTCTTTCCCTGGTCCCGCAGACCGGTCCGGAACAGGTCGTCCAGGTATTTGTCTTCCTGACCGGAAATGGTCACCTTGCCCGTCTGGAAGTTGATGTCCACTTCCGTACGGTTATGGATCCCGCCGGCGTCCCCGACCAGGATGCCGTCCACATAGATCCAGACGTCATCATCTCCGGAGAACTCGAACTGCATGGGCTTCAGCACGCCGGAGGGGTTCAGGACCTGGCCGTCGGTCGGCATGGAAAACTGTGTGTTCACATGCATTCCTGTCCAGAAGTTCTGGATCCCGAAGGGCCAGAATCCCCGGATCTCGGAGTTGGTCGAGGTCTGCTCCGTCAGGGTGAAGGTCTTGTCGTTTTTATCGAATGCCGCGGCGTAATCCCGGCTGTCGTAGGTATAGTATCCATCTCTGTCAACGTACAAAAGCTGATTGACTCCGGAATAACTTGCCTTGCCGGAATGATCGATCTCAGGATCGAACAGGTAGGCCAGGGATTCTCCGGTCGAACCGATCTCCTGATTCGTGGTCAGGACCGGATAACCCCCGGAAAGGTTGTTCTCCACGATCCCGGTAAAGGGATTGGGGCAGTTCCAGTGCCAGGTATATTCATCGCCGGTATAGCTGTTGAGTCCGTTTCTCATGTCCTTGTTCAGGCTCGTCCAGGGCTGACCGGAATCACCGATCTTGTTCCCGTTATATACGGTCCCCGCCCAGGCCGGTGAGAACTTGAGGGCGTGTCCGTGGTCGGCGTCGGCTTCGCTGGAGTTGATCCCCTTGTTGTTGCCGGTGCCGTTCAGTCCGTCAGCGTCTTCATGGGACCCCCATCCCTGATTCAGGTCGCCCCAGCCGTCCCTTCCGGCCAGGCCCTGCTCTACGATCCAGTAATCGAACAGGTCGATGGTGGTTCCCGCCGGATTGGAAATGGTCCGGACCTTGTCTCCGTCCATGACCGCGTCCTGAGCGTCGGTCACTTTGATGTCGAAGGACTCTCCGTTCTTCATGGTGACGGTCAGCTTCTCTTTGGTATCAAAGGCTTTCATGCTGATCAGGGCCCAGTCGCCGGCGGTGATCTTCTTATTGTTGAGAGCCAGGACCTCAGACTGCTTCAGGCCCAGAGGATATGTGGGGAAGAGGCCCAGGTCGGTCTTGATCTGGCCGGCGGTGGCTGTCTTCTCCACCTTTGCCGGAACCAGAAGGTCGTTATCGCTGAAGGTGACGGATTCGATGTCCTCCATGAAGCCTTCAGCATCCTTGCTGCCGGTATCGATGTGGAGCTGGCCGATCAGTCTCTTCAGGCTGACCGTATCTCCGCCCTTCATGGTGAATCCGTAGGACTTGCCGTCGATCTCATAGGCGAAGTCGACGGTATAGACGATGGCGTAAACGCTGAAGCTCTCCGCGGTGAAGGATGTCTCGCTCATCTTTCCCTTCTTAAGGGCCAGTTCAACATCCCCGTCCTCCAGGATCTCCGGCATCAGGCTTCCGTCCTGATCAGCGCGGAAATGAACGATCCGGACCTTGTCCGCATCGGAAACCTTCAGTGGTCTGTCATAGGAAATGGTCACATTGACCGGAGCGGCAGGCTCGATCTGGCTGCCCTCCGAAAGAAGGGAGATATCGTAAAATCTGGCAAATCTCAGATCGGTGATCTCTTCCCCGGTTTGTTCGTTCAGGGCCTTGACGGTCTCGTCGACCCATGCCTGGTAATCGTCGCTTTCGGAAGTGATCTCCGCCGCGTTCAGATCGGTATCCAAAGGCAGGCCTGCCTCGGGGCCCATCTCGGCGGAAACCTGGAAGCCCTCTCCTTCGAAGGACAGGGATCCGGACATGACCTGATCCTCATCGGCCTGGTCCGGGCCGGCCTCTTCCTGCAGGGCTGCTTCCGGCACATCGATCCCGCCCTGCTCTCTGGCAACATCCTCTTCCAGAGTCAGCGCCGGAAGGATCAGGAGATAGGAGGTGACAAATACAACAACACCGCACAGTACCAGCAGTAATGCGCGCTGTTTTTTCAGGTATTCAACAAACGATGAAATCGTTTTCGCATTGTTAGATGTTCTGCCTGTCATGCCCCTGTCTTCCCTCGTTCTCTTTGTGATCTTCTCAATATCCATATGCATTTTATCACTTTTCCGTGTTTTTGAATACAAATCCGCTGGTTTTTTATACTTTTTTCCTTCTGTGGCCAAAGTATATCAAGTGTCCAGTCAATAAAATGGTCAACAGAAGGCAAGATCCTAAAGAAATCAGCAAAAAATAAAAACTCCCCTTGACGGGTCCGTCCTCCTGTAGTATATTATGGTTAGTTAAAGTTAACTAACTTCCTCAAATAACATTTAATTCGTCCTTTTGCAGTTGTATATGGAAATGATATGAATTACTGATCGCAAAAGACTCCGGCTGAACCGGAGTCTTTTGCGTT